>Ga0194062_1000400_pt1 | contig 18172 bp, 15 predicted proteins | sample SepL2225m_MetaG_FD_155481 | JGI IMG/M metagenome (GOLD analysis project Ga0194062, IMG submission 155481) | Anoxic zone freshwater microbial communities from boreal shield lake in IISD Experimental Lakes Area, Ontario, Canada - Sep2016-L224-25m | ecosystem: Environmental > Aquatic > Freshwater >... | reverse complement strand
CAATAGACAAAACCACGCGCATCCGTTGCAATCCGTGCGATGCGGTCGGCAGAGGTCGGCGCAATCAATGTAATCAGGTCCACGCCGTTTGCGTGCGCAGGCGCATTAAATTCGTCGCGCTCTTCAAAAGGTACGTCGGGGATAATGATGCCATCGACGCCTGTTTCGCGGCAACGCGAGAAAAAAGCGGTCTTCCCGTAGTGTTCTACAGGGTTGGCATAGGTCAGAAAGACTAACGGGACTTGTGTTTGTGTGCGCAACCGAGAGACCATAGCAAAAATGTCTTCGATTTTCGTCCCTGCCGCCAGCGCCCTCGCATTCGCGCGCTGAATGACTTCGCCCTCCGCGACTGGATCCGAAAAGGGAATGCCGATTTCAACCAGATCTGCGCCCGCTTCGATTGCCGTCAGTATGAATTGCTCCGTCGACGCAATGCCAGGGTCGCCCGCCGTAAAAAACACGATCAACGCCTTCTCCCCTTTCGCTTTTAATATCTGAAAGGTTGTTTCAATTCTACTCATGGATGTTCACCCCTTTATAGCGCGCAATGGCCGCCACGTCCTTGTCTCCGCGCCCAGATAGATTTACGACAATGATTTTGTCCTTTCCCATCGTCGGCGCAACTTTCATGCAATAGGCTATGGCGTGCGCACTTTCAATTGCCGGGATAATCCCTTCGGCTCGCGAAAGATATTCAAACGCTGCAACTGCTTCGTCATCCGTTGCGCTTTCATAACGCGCACGCGCAATCGCGCTGAGCTGAGCATGTTCTGGACCGATGCCCGGATAATCCAACCCCGCCGAAATGGAGTGAACTGGTGCAATCTGCCCGCCTTCGTTTTGCAAAAACACCGACTTCATGCCGTGAAAGATCCCAGGACTCCCTTTTGCAATGGTGGCTGCGTGTTTGTCCGTGTCGACACCAAGCCCTGCCGCCTCGACACCAACGAGTTCCACCGTCGCGTCGTTGATAAATTCATAAAACAACCCCATCGCGTTGCTGCCTCCGCCGACGCAAGCAATCAGCATGTCGGGTAAGCGCCCTTCTTTCTCAAGAAGTTGCGCCTTGACTTCTTTGCCAATTACTTTTTGAAAATCGCGCACAATCGTCGGATATGGGTGCGGCCCCATGACCGAACCAAGCACATAAAACGTATCTTCAATCCTCATGGTCCATGCCCGAAACGCCTCGTTGACGGCGTCTTTCAGGGTTTGCGTCCCCGTAGTCACCGCGTGCACGCGCGCGCCGAGCAACTCCATGCGAAAGACGTTGAGTGCTTGGCGCTCCGTATCCTCACGACCCATAAAAATGTCGCATTCCATGCCCATCAACGCTGCCGCGGTCGCCGTCGCAACCCCGTGCTGCCCAGCGCCCGTCTCCGCAATCAGGCGTGTCTTCCCCATTTTCTTTGCAAGCAACGCCTGCCCAAGCACGTTGTTGATTTTATGCGAACCGGTATGGTTCAAGTCCTCTCGCTTCAAATAGATTTTCGCGCCGCCGAGGTCCGCTGTCATTTTTTCTGCAAAATACAGCAGCGACGGTCTTCCTGCATACTCTCTCAAAAGCGTGTCCAACTCATGCACAAAAGTGGGGTCGTTTTTGTAAAAGTAATACTTTTCTTCGACCTCAAGCACTGCATTCATGAGCGTTTCCGGGATATACTGCCCGCCGAACTCCCCAAATCTTCCTTTTTTCATCTGACTCCCCGCCTTTCGCACAATCGCAATGATTTCTTTCATTTTTTCAAAGTCTTTTATTCCATCCGTCTCCACACCACTGCTGACATCAAGGCAATAAGGGTGCAGGGTTTCAATCGCAAGCATCGCATTGTCTGCACAAATGCCTCCCGCAAGGAAAAAATCACCCTTCCCTTTGAAACTCTTCCAGTCGAATCGCTGCCCTGTCCCGCCGTATGCACCTTTTGACGCGGTGTCAAAAAGCACAAAATCAGCCTTTGTTTCCGACCGCTCAAAGTCGTCCCCGACGCGAAACGCCTTAATGACAGGCATCGCACAAACCTGTTTCAACCGTGCCACATAGTCCTCGTCTTCATCCCCATGCAATTGCACCATGTCAATGATTCCGTTCAAATCACAAATGTCCTGAATTTTTGCGTTCACAAAGACCCCGACCACCAAAATGCGCGGGTCCAAAAGAGCCTTCAGGTGTTTCGCCGTGGCGAAATCAATCTGCCGCTTGCTCGCCGCAAACACAAAGCCCACGTAGTCTGGGAGCAGCTGATTTGCGTATGCTACATCCTGCGGTCTGGAAAGTCCACAAATTTTGATTTTCGTCATGATAGCAACTCCCTTAGTTTGGCGCCCTTGTCGACTGCTCGCATTAATGTCTCGCCAATCAGCACCCCGTTCACGCCCACATCCCGCAGCCGCGCGATGTCCTGCGCCGTTTCAATCCCGCTTTCTGAGATAAAAATGATATCTTTTGGAATCAAAGCGCGCAAACGCAGGCTCGTTCCTAAATCGACTTCAAACGTCTTGAGATTGCGATTGTTCACGCCGACGATTTCCGCCCCCGCCTGTAACGCCGACGCTGCTTCGCCTTCGTCGTGCACCTCGACAATCGCCGCAAGCCCTTGCTCTCGGGCGATTTGCAGAAACTCTCGCAACTTTTCGGTCTCTAAGACAGCAGCAATCAACAAGACCGCATCCGCGCCGATCGCGCGCGCTTCGAAGATCTGATATTCGTCTATCGTAAAATCTTTTCTTAAAATCGGAAGCTCTATCGCTTCGCTAACCGCGGTCAAAATTTCGTTTGCGCCCATGAAAAATTCCGGTTCTGTTAGCACCGAAACGGCCGTCACTCCCGCGCTCTGGTATGCCTTTGCAATCTCCAAATAGTTGAATTCTGGATCGATGATTCCTTTTGAAGGCGATGCTTTTTTGATTTCTGCAATCACGGCCATGTCTTCCGCGCATCGCAACGCCCCCACGAAGTCTCTCGTCTCGCGCATCTTCAGGTGTTGCACCGGCCGTTCTCTTTTTGCCCGTTCCACACGGATGCGGGTTCGTTCCACAATGTTGTCTAAAATCATTGGCTTCACACCCCCTGGTTCGTCAGCGCAATCAAACGATTCAACTGCGCCAACGCCTTGCCGCTGTCAATCGTCGCCCGCGCAAGCGCAAACGCCTCATCTACCGATAAGTCTGGTGCGGCGATATGCAGTGCCAGCGCCGTGTTGAGCAAAACCATGTCTCTTTTTGGTCCGCGCTCTCCGCCCAAAATATCTAATGCTATTTTAGCATTTTCCGCAGGCATTCCGCCCTCTAATTCACTCGGTGCACAGACGTCAATGCTAAAATCATTTGGATGTATTTCATACGAAAACAGTTTCTCCCCATTCGAGGCTGCGTCAATTTCACAAATTGTGGTCTTCGCGCAAATCGAAACCTCGTCCAACCCGTCATGCCCCCACGCCACCATACCTCGCTTCACTCCAAGCTTCAAAAGCACTTCTGCCATTGGTTCCACAAGTTTTTCATCATAAACGCCGAGTAATTGCAAATTGGCACAGGCCGGGTTGGAAAGCGGGCCAAGAATATTAAAAATCGTGCGCATTGCCATTTCCTTTCGTACCCCTGCAACATGCCTCATCGCCGTGTGATACACGGGCGCAAACATAAAGCAAAGCCCTATTTCATCAAAAATCATTTGGTTCTGATCAATTGATAAGTCGATTTTCACGCCAAGCGTCTCCAATAGATCTGCGCTGCCGCATTTGCTAGAAACCGAGCGATTTCCATGCTTTGCAACGGGGTACCCCGCCGCAGAAAGTACAATTGCCACGATGGTTGAGACATTAAAGGTGTTTGCGCAATCGCCTCCCGTCCCGACGATGTCCAACACCTCTCCACTCGGGACGCTACTCGTATCAATGTTTTCCGATAATTCCCTCATCACAGATGCACAAGCGACAATTTCATCAATCGACTCGCCCTTCATGCGCAGAGCAGTCAAAAACGCCCCCATCTGTGCCTGTGTTGCCTTTCCTTCCATAATTTCATGCATGACTTGCGTCATCGTTTCGCTTGGAAGATCTTGCTTCTCAACCAGTAAATGAATCGCTTCTTGAATCATATCGTCACCCCCAGAAAGTTTTTGATGATTTCCATCCCTTGCGGCGTTAAAATCGACTCCGGATGGAATTGAACCCCAAATACTGGAAATTCTTTATGCTTGAGTCCCATGATTACTCCCGTGCCTTCTAACGCAGTGATTTCAAGGCATTCTGGCAATGTTTCACGTGAAACAACAAGCGAATGGTACCTTGCCGCCTCAATTTCCGCAGGCATCCCGCGGAAAATCTCGCAGGTGTTATCAAGAGAGACGACGGACTGTTTCCCATGCATCAACTCTTTCGCATGCACGACCTCCCCGCCAAACACCTCGCCAATGGTCTGGTGCCCAAGGCAAACCCCGAGGATTGGAATCTTTCCTGCAAAGTGCCGAATGACCGGTCCGCTCATCCCCGCATCCTTTGGGAATCCTGGGCCTGGCGATATAATGATGTGTGATGGCGCCATTTCCTCAATTTCCTCCAAGGTCACCTTGTCGTTACGCAGCACCTTGACCTCACTATGGCATATGCCTACATATTGGTACAGGTTATACGCAAAGCTATCGTAATTATCAATGATTAATACCATTTCCATCGCCCCCTACATAATTTCGCCGTTGGCTTGTTCCACGGCATCTATAAGTGCTTTCGCTTTGTTGATTGTTTCAAAATATTCGCTTTCCGGCACAGAATCTGCCACAATGCCCGCACCAGCCTGAACAAATGCCCTGTTTCCCTTTTTCGCTATGGTACGAATCGTGATACACATGTCCATGTTGCCAGAAAAATCGATGTATCCCACGGCCCCGCCGTAAACACCACGCTTCACGCCTTCAATCTCATCGATAATCTCACACGCGCGTATCTTTGGCGCACCCGACAACGTCCCTGCCGGCAAAATCGACGCCAACGCGTCCAGACAGTCTTTGTCCTCCGCAAGTTCTCCCCTGACTAGGGACGAAAGGTGCATGACATGTGAAAATTTTGCAACCGTCTTGTATTCATCCACCTCAATGCTGCCAAACTTTGAGACGCGCCCAACATCATTTCTGCCAAGATCGACAAGCATGTTGTGCTCCGCCAACTCTTTTTCATCTTCCAGTAGCGCCATTTCCAATGCTATGTCCTCTGCCTCATTTGCGCCTCTTTTTCTGGTTCCCGCAATCGGAAAGGTGGTCACTTCGCCATCTTGCACGCGCACCAGAGTTTCGGGCGAAGAACCCGCCAGTTCCATGTCGTTGTTCTTGATGTAATACATATATGGCGAAGGATTTGTGGTGCGCAACACGCGGTATGCATTCAATAACGATCCTGCAACCGGTGCTTCAAAGCGCTGCGATAAGACCACTTGAAAAATATCGCCATTGACAATGTATTCCTTTTCTTTGGTTAGATTGCTCTTGAACTCTCCCGCAATCATCACACTCGGTTGCGCCACAATGCTCATTCGTATCTTCGTCATCATGCGGTCAATCTCCAACACCGCATCCGTGTAGGTCTTTTCGATTTCACGCGTCTCAATGTTGACGATAATGATGATTTTCTGCTTGAAATGATCATAGGCGATGATTTTTTCAAACAACATGAGACTGAAGTCCGGGAAGCCCACATCATCGGTTCCCGCCAAAGAAACGCCTTCGGTATGTTCGATGAAATCGTAAGAAACATGACCCACGAGACCTCCCGAAAACGGCGGCAGGCTAGCATCTTTTACAATTTTGTACTGCGAAAGGATTTGTCTCAATGCCTGAAGCGGCGCTTTGTCCGAGCCTTTGCACGTTACGGTTAGCTTAGGATCAAACCCCAAAAACGAGTAGCGAGCCCATTTTTCTCCACCCTCCACACTTTCTAATAAAAAATGTTGCGTGCTGTCTGGAATCACGCTCAAAAGCAATGCAATTGGGGTCTTCAAATCGGCAAACATCTCCGCATACACAGCGATGTGCGTCCCCTGCTCTTTTTTTGATAATGCCTGTTCCAATGTCGGTCTAATCATCTTCGTTGCCTCCTTTCGGGGTAAAAAAATTCGCCCCTAATAAATTAATTAAGGACGAATATAAAATCCGCGGTACCACCTTGTTTTGCAAAAGAAACTTTGCACACTTTGTAGGATGCGATCACACCCCCTGCAATTAACGCTTGCATCACGTCGCAGGATACTTTGACTCACGTCATTTCATTGCTCCCTCTAGGGTCCATTTGTCTGTCCCGCTCTCTACCGAATTCCCAGCATCATCGGCTCTCTGTGAGTGCGCTTCCAGTTTTATCTCCCTATCAATGGTTTCAAACTGTATTCAACTACATTTAAAGTAACATAAAAGTAAAAGTTTTGTCAACTAGTAGTTCCACTCCGTGTCATCATACCCGTCGCTCATAAACATCACACCTTTAATTATCTTCTCTTTTTGGTCCCCAAGACCAGTATCAACGACATCTTTTATCAGTTTTTGATACAGCGAATCAGACATCTTAATAAATTCCCCAGAGTAAATTGTTTGTGATACCTCTTCTCCGGACGGAATGGCACTATAATATGGTGCCACAAAAAAGATTCTTTCCTTCCCCAAAAATGCAACACAAACTTGGCCGATGGTGCTATCTGGAACGGTAGCGTCACTTTCACTATAAAAGAATTTGAACCGATCCGCACCTGTCTTTCCTGTATTATAAGACACATAATAATTTTGAAGTGACAAATCATCAGCAATAATAACTCGTTGTTTGCCAATGTAAGATGAATTCACCCCTTTTAACGAATCGATTTGAGTATATTCCTTTAATGTGTAATCGATTTCCTCTCCATCCACATAAATATTATCAGGGGAAATATCATTATATATATAACTCGAATCGTAAGAACTAGTATCGATGGAATTTAAATTTACGCCCGTTATTCCAGTAATTAATTTTATTACAAATACTAAAACAAATAGCACTGCCAATGGGCTTTTAATTGGAAAGCTCTTTTTTTGCTGCGCGTTTTGCTGTGGAATTTTTGTTCCCTCAAAAATTTGTGCCGTTTTTCTGTCATCAAAAGATGTGTGTGTGTTCGACTGTGCTGGATTAATAGGTTTTGCAGGAGCCTCCCACGAGCCCGCATAGCGCAAGGCTTTTGCATATGCTTTCAAAATACGCTGATGTCCTTTTGGGTCCTCAGATTTATTGAAATACCTTATTTGCTGTTCGTATGCTCGTTTTATTGCGGCAACATCTTTTGTAGGTACAATACAAAGGATTTCCCAAATATCCATCTAATACGAGTCCTTTCGTGTTCTGATTTAACCCTATTCCGCAGGCTTTTCGTTCCCTAGGGCCTGTGCTGCTTTCTTCTTTTTCTTGTTTCTCTTCAATAGAAGAAACAAAGCCACGCCCGCAAGGATAATGATTGGCGAGAGCGCCGCAAGCGCGATCACGAGCCATTGCACGACGGAAACAATCGTATTGACTATCGTAATAAACCCATTGCTGATCATACGTCCCATATCCTCTGGTGTCAGTGCATTCCACTTAATTTCTTTCACCACTTTAACGGGATCATCTTTTTGTTGCAGAGTGATTGTCAGCGTGGCTTCGCCAACAAGGGCATCCCACATTCTGATTTGCCCCTTCATCGATTCAATGTCTTCTGTTATCGAATTAATCGAGTCCTGAATCGCCAGTATTTCATCAATATTTTTAGCTTTTTTCAAAAACTCATAGTACTTTTTAAGGCCTTCTTCTTGCGTCTTCAGGCGAATTTTCGTGTCTGAATAGTCCGCAGTAATGTCTTCGCTTGAGATATTGCTCTTAATGACTTCTACCCCGGTGCCTGAAACTTCCATGAGCTTATCTAACCTATCCGGTCTAATCTTGATAACAGCAATAATCTTAGTATAATTCCCGCTTTTGGTGCGTTGTCTCGTGAATTCATAGCCGCCATTCTTCTTTGCAAACGCAAGAATCGTTGCATACGTCGCATTGACATCTGCAGAGTCGACCGTCATTTCTCCATCTTTAATGAGCTTTTGTTGTATTGCCGCAGGTTTGGTTCCGCTCCCACCCGTCGTATCTTTCGAGGGGGCTTCGTAGTTTTTTACGTCTGAAGCTCCGAATGAAGTGACTCCGTTTGCAACCTTCTCTCCTCCAATTGTGCTGTTTTCATTTAAATTCAGTGGATTCCCTGTCTTATCCGCTGCACATCCTACAACCATTACAAAGACCATTACGACCAATAAAATAAAGCCAATCATTTTTACTCGTTTCATAAAAAATCGCCCCCTTCTGTTATATATACGAAAAACCCGGTTGCTTTTTTTAACTACTTCCTGGCTAATTGTTGTTTTAATAAAATCACATCTTCGGCTATTTTAATTGCCTCATCAAACGTTTCTAAAAAGCGATCTTTCCCGACCATCTCAAGATACCCCATGTTTATCAGCAATTTCAGCGGGCCTTCTTGCAACTCCGTGAACAAAAGCATGATGTGATGTCTTCTGCAGTGTTTATCTATCCGTTTCAAAACATTATATGCTGTCACATCCATGATCGGCACATTTTTCATGCGAAACACTAAAATATCGGCATGAATATTCACTTCATTTAACACATCCAAAAATGTGTTTGCGGCCCCAAAAAAGAGTGGTCCATTGATTTCATAAACCATCAGCTTATCATGGAAATCATTATACATCTTTTGCGTCTCTTCTGCACCCTCGTTTTCATCATTTGTTTCGTCCCACAAATATGGCGTGATATTGCTGGCTTGCGTGCTCTCAGACATTTTTTTAATGAATAAAAACATCGCCAAGACCATGCCCACTTCGATCGCCAAAACCAAGTCGAAAAAAACAGTGAACAGAAAGGTGATGACCATCACGGATACATCGCTTTTGGTCGATTTAAACATGCTTTTAAACGACCGCCATTCGCTCATATTATAAGCGACCACCACCAAAATAGCGCCCAACACAGCCATTGGGATGAGTTTTGCTAGAGACATAAAAGCAATCATCATCAAAAACAAGCTCGCTGCATGCACCATCCCCGCAATTGGGGTACGTCCGCCGTTTTTCACATTCGCAGCCGTTCGTGCAATCGCACCCGTGGCGGGAATCCCGCCAAACAAGCCAGAAGCGATATTTGCGATGCCCTGCGCCACCAGTTCCGTATTAGAACTGTGTTTTTTGGATATCATGCCGTCCGAAACGACGGCAGAAAGCAACGATTCAATCCCTGCCAAAATTGCGATGGTAATCGCAGGCATAATTAAAGCCTGGATGGTTTGAAAATTCACATTTGGTAATCGAGGCGCTGGAAACGCAGACGACAACTCCCCAAAACGACTTCCGATCGTTTCTACCGGGAGCTTTAAAAAGGCCACAATCGCCGTCACAAGTACGAGCGCAACCAAGGAGCCTGGAACCACTTTGTTGATTTTGGGCCACAACGCGATGATTAGGAGCGAACTCGCGCCAATAGCAATCGTGATGATGTTGGCGGAGCCAAAATGTGCGATATAACTCCCCCACTTTTCTATAAAATCAGCCGGTACCACGTCAATTTTAAGTCCAAAAAGATCCTTTATCTGCGTCGAACACAAGACCACCGCGATGCCGCTTGTAAATCCTGTTACAATTGGAAATGGTATAAACTTAATGACGCTCCCAAACCGTAGAAATCCAAAAATCACAAGAATGATACCCGCCATAACCGTGGCAATGGTTAACCCATCAATCCCGTACTTCTGTACTATCCCATAGACGATAATGACGAATGCGCCGGTCGGTCCACCAATCTGCACGCGGCTCCCGCCTAACAGAGAAACCAAAAAGCCCGCAATCACTGCAGTGATTAATCCCTTCTCCGGCGAAACGCCAGATGCAATCGCAAGCGCAACCGATAATGGGAGTGCAACAATTCCGACAATAATGCCCGCAATCACATCTTTGAAAATTTGTTTTTTGTTAAAATCTCGATTTTTGTGCCTTAACATGGAAAACAATTTTGGCCGAATCAAGTCTATTCATCTCTTCCCTAAAAATATATCATGCAATTAGAATAACACTTCCAAAAGTTTTAGTCAATTTACCAAGATTTTGATTAAAACTCTAGAAAAATTTTCTTTTATTTTTAGCATTTTTGTCTTGATATATCGATTGAGTTTTGTTATATTATGAATTACACTTTTCGATAAACTTTTACGTTGAAGATAAACAATGACACTACTAATGAAAAAATATAAGATCACATTGCCAGTGTTCTATAAGCGGGTTGTGTACACGCGTGCATAGCTTTATTTTTTGACTGATTGATATCGCTACAGGAGGTTACATATGAGCAAGTACATGAAGGAATATTGGACAAACGCACTCTCTCTGATCAAAAAAGAGGTTACAGATATAAGTTATAAAACATGGATTCTACCCATCAAACCACACTCCATCACTGGTAATGTGTTCTATTTACTCGTGGAGTCCTCCTTTCAAAAAGATTTTATTGTCAATCGCTTTAGTGATTTGATTAAGAACTGCATCAATCAAGCAAATTCAGTAAAATACAAGATTTTATTTCTTGATTCTGCAGATGCGCTTGTATCTGAGTCCGTCGAAACTTCGGTGCCAGAACCGCAAAAAGATGATACTTCTTATAGTTTTCTCAATTCCTTATTGAACTCAAAATATACCTTTGATACCTTTGTAATTGGTGCCGGGAATCGCCTGGCCCACGCTGGCGCGGTAGCAGTATCTGAAAACCCTTCAAAATCCTATAACCCACTCTTCATTTATGGCGGTTCTGGTCTTGGGAAAACACATTTACTCCATTCCATTGGACATCATATTCTTTCTCAAAATCCAAAAACAAAGGTCCTCTACGTGTCTTCTGAACTGTTTGCAAACGAACTCATTAACGCAATCAAAGACAAAGCCACCGAGGCGTTTCGTACAAAATATCGCAACATTGATGTGTTAATGATCGATGATATTCAGTTTTTAGCTGGAAAAGAGCAGACACAAGAAGAATTTTTCCACACGTTTAATTCACTTTACCAATCAAACAAACAAATCATCTTGTCTTGTGATCAACCACCGAAGGAAATTACGACGCTGGAAGAACGCCTGCGTTCACGCTTTGCGTGGGGCCTTATTGCGGACATTCAAGCTCCTGATTTGGAAACAAGAATTGCTATTTTAAAGAAAAAAGCAGAATCAGAACATGTCGTTGTGCCTGAAAATGTCCTTGTATACATTGCAAGTAATGTATCTTCGAATATCCGCGATTTAGAAGGTGCGCTCAACAAGCTCATTGCGTATTGCACCTTATTAAACACGGATATGACAGAAGAATGTGCAGAAAAAGTGCTAAATGACATGTTACACTCTAATTCAAAAAGAACCGTCACCTGTGACATCATCATTAATACCGTTGCGCGCTATTTTGAAATTCGTAATGAAGAAATTATTGGCAAAAAGAGAAATAAAGAGTATACTTTCCCTAGACATATTTCCATGTTTTTATGTCGCGAATTAACAGACTATTCCTTGCCACACATTGGGACTGTTTTTTCGAAAGATCATACGACCATCATGCATGGTATTGAGAAAATTGGGGATGATGCAGCACGAAATCCAGAAACGAAACGTGTTTTGGACGAGATAAAAGTCAATATTATTGGAAAATAGTTTTCCACAACCGCGTGTGGATATGTTTAAAACTGTATGTGTGAAAAAAACGTGTTGTGTTTTACATATTTTTACTGTGGAAAACCAGTACAAGTTATCTACAGTTTATCTACAGGCTACAATGTACTGATTTCTAAGGAATACTGGCTTTTACACAGATTCTACAAAGCCTACTACTACGACTACTAAAGTACTTATTATTAAAAAGACAAGGAGCATTTTCATGAAAATTGTTTGTTCAAAGGAAAATCTAACGGACGCAATCAACACAGTACAAAAGGCTGTCAGTACGAAATCAACCAATCCCTTATTGGAATGTATTCTATTGCACGTAGAAGAAACATTTGTAATGACGGGTTATGATCAAGAATTAGGAATTGAAAAAACAGTCCCTGCTGCAATTTTCGAAACAGGCGCGATTGCAATCAATTCCAAAATGCTCGGAGATATCGTCAGAAGATTGCCAGATCAGGATGTCTGTCTTGAGACGAAAGATAATTTGTTTCTATTTCTTGATTGTGGTCCGACCCATATTGAGCTCAAAGGAATGGATCCACTCCCCTTTCCTGAAGTGCAAAATGTTGTTGGCGAGAATATTATCAGCGTCAGACAAGGCGTCATCCGTGAAATGATTAGACAAACCATTTTTGCTGTTGGTGTAGATGATTTTAGACCGATTTTAACGGGTACGCTCATTCAAAATGAAAATGGCGTGTTGAGTTTTGTTTCGATTGATGGTATGCGAATTGCGCTTCGCAATTGGGAAACAAAATCCGAAAATGCTGACTTTAAAGTGATTGTACCAGGTAAAACATTAAATGAAATTGCAAAGATTTTATTACCAATTGAGGATGAAGTGAAAATCATAGCGTCTAAGAATCAAATTATGTTTGAAACAGATGGCTGCAAAATTGTATCAAGATTAATCGAAGGAGAATTTTTTAATTATAAAAGTTCTATCCCACAGACCTTTACATCGACGATTGTTGTGGATAAAAAGTTTCTATTAGCTAGTATTGAGTTGGCTTCTACAATTACGATGAATGAAAAAAGATATCATGTGAAGTTCTGTATATCCAAAGAAAAATTAGTTGTTTCTTCGAAAACGGATCTAGGAGAAATCAGAGAAGAAATGAATGTTTCGGCAGACGGAAATGATATTGAAGTTGGATTTAATCCAAAATATTTTGCGGATGCATTGAAAGTCATTGAGGATGAAAAAGTACTCATACAATTCACCTCAACGGTTGGACCTTGTATTATTAAACCAATTGAAAATGACGAATTTATGTATTTGATTTTGCCACTTAGAATAAAGAGCGAGGCATAAGAATGGAAAAATACAAAATCGCGACAGAATATATTAAACTGGATCAATTTTTGAAATGGGTCGGCGCAGTGGGACAAGGCTCAGACGCGAAAATGATTATTTTAGAGGGATTGATTCGTGTGAATGGGGAAGTAGAAGTCAGACGAGGGAAAAAACTCAGACCAGGTGATGTGGTAGATTATAATGGAGTTCAATATGAAGTAGAATAGGCAGGGACTGGAGTTGAAAATAGCATCTATCGTATTAAATCATTTTCGAAATTATGAAACCCTGCAGCTCACGTTAGATGCGCATTTGACGATATTATATGGAGAAAATGGGCAAGGAAAGACGAATATAGTAGAAGCGATTTATCTTTGTGCCACGGGCAAATCACACAGAACATCAAAGGAGAGCGAACTGTTGAAATTCGGCAGCGAGACCTTTGATGTTTTTTTGCGTTTAGAAAAGGAAAATTATCCACGCGAAATCGAAATTAAGTGGAATGCAGAACATAAAAAGCAGATTACCATCAATGAAATTCCAATTATGAAGATGGGGGAATTGATTGGTACACTCAATGTCGTTTTGTTTGCGCCAGAAGATATGGCAATCGTGAAAGAAGGACCAGCAAATCGGCGGCGTTTCATTGATATTGCGTACTGTCAGATTAAGAATTCATATTTTTATCATTTACAACAATACGGAAAAATCTTAAAGAATCGAAATGCGATTTTAAAGAACATCTCTTTGACAGGCAAGGAAAATGATACACTCGCGGTTTGGAATGAGAGTCTTGCTGATGTTGGCAGCAAAATCGTTCTGGAGCGCGTGCGTTTTGTCGCGCAACTATCCGGACTGGTGAACAAATGGCACTGTGCGTTATCGGACGAGAAAGAAAACCTCGTGATGTCTTACGATGGGACGTTTTCCGTCGCCGAAACAGATGAATTGGCACAAATTAAGGAGCGATTTTTAGAAAAACTGGAGATGAGCTATAAAAAAGATGTTGCGTTGCAAACGACAACGGTTGGACCGCACCGGGATGATTTTTTGCTGTTGTTGGATGGCAAGGAAATCCGGCATTTTGGGTCCCAAGGGCAGCAACGCACTGCGGTATTGGCATTAAAGCTTGCGGAAGTCGATGTGATGATCAGCGAGACGGGAGAAATGCCCGTATTGCTCCTAGATGACGTCTTATCGGAGCTGGATCGCAAGCGCCAGGAACTTCTTTTAAATAGCGTGAAAGGCATCCAAACGGTCATTACATGCACAAATAAAGACATGATTAAAATAAAGGACAAAAATGTGCGTTTTTTTGAAGTGAAAAATGGTCAAATTCAATAGTTTTATGTTATAATAAACTAAATTTGCGGTGAGGAGGAACGTCGTGTTTGTTCATCTTGGAGGAGACTTTGTGGTCTCGGAAAAAGAGATTGTTGCAATTTGTGACATGGACACATCTACAACGTCTAAAATCACGTGTGACATGCTAATCAAAGCGGAAAAGGAAGGGTCGATGATAGAGATATCAAATGAACTTCCGAAGTCGTTTGTTGTCACCACACAAGATCAAATGAATTATATATACCTTTCTCCGATTTCCACGGTTGCATTACGCGGGCGCATGGAGCAGACAGAAGAAGGGGAGCTATTAGGAGGGCTTAAAATTGGCGGATATCGAAGAAATTCTTGAAAGAGCAGCAGATTCAGAACGCTACGACGAAGGACAAATTCAAGTATTGGAAGGGCTAGAAGCGGTTAGAAAGAGACCAAGTATGTATATTGGGTCTACTTCTGAGCGCGGACTGCATCATTTAGTCTATGAAATCGTTGACAATAGTATTGACGAAGCGCTGGCCGGGCGCTGTGATACGATACAGGTGACCATACAAAAAGACAATTCCATTTTTGTGCGCGATAATGGCAGCGGCATCCCAGTTGGCCCCCATCCACAAATGGGAATTCCTACGGTACAAGTCGTGCATACAGTCTTGCATGCAGGCGGCAAGTTCGGCGGTGGCGCATATACTGTGTCGGGCGGCTTGCACGGGGTTGGTGCGTCTGTCGTAAACGCATTATCGGAGTACTTGGAAGTGCAAGTTTACCGGGACGGCAAGATTTATCGACAACGTTACGAACAGGGCGATACCGTGACAGCGCTGGAGACCATCGGTGAGACCACGGAGACGGGGACACAAACCATTTTTAAGCCGGATGCGACGATTTTTGAAACCACAGAATTCAGTTATGACACGCTTTTAACGCGCTTCAGAGAAATGGCGTTCCTCAATAAAATCATTACGATTGTGTTGCGCGATGAGCGCGAGGAACCGGCCATTGAAAAAGTACTGCACTATGACGGGGGCATCATCTCGTTTGTGCAATATCTCAATAAAAACAAGGAAATCATCAACCAGGATGTCATCTATTTCGAGACGGAAAAAGATGGGTCGTACGTAGAAATCGCGATGCAGTATAACGATGGCTACAACGAAAGCATTTTCAGCTACGCAAACAACATCGCAACCACCGAGGGCGGCACGCATTTGACGGGATTTAAGGCAGCAATTACGAAGGTCTTGAACGATTATTCCCGTAAGAGCAATTTGCTTAAAGAAGCAGACAAAAACCTTTCTGGCGAAGATGTACGCGAAGGGCTGGCGGCGATTATCAGCGTGAAGCTCAAGGATCCGCAGTTTGAAGGGCAGACAAAGACGAAACTCGGCAACAACGAGATCCGTAGCCTTTGCGAGTCCGCTGTGTCGGAAAAACTGACCTGGTATTTGGAAGAAAATCCGCAATTGGCGAAGGCGTTGCTTGAAAAGTGCGTCAGTGCGTCAAGAGCGAGGGATGCAGCGCGTAGGGCAAGAGAGTTGGCACGCAGAAAGAATGTGTTTGAATCCAATTCATTGCCAGGAAAACTGTCCGATTGCTCTGAAACAGATCCGACGTTGTGCGAAATATATATCGTAGAGGGTGACTCCGCGGGCGGCTCTGCAAAACAGGGCAGGGATCGGAAAATTCAGGCGATTTTGCCGCTTTGGGGCAAGATGCTCAATGTCGAAAAGCAGCGTTTGGATAAGGTGTATGCCAATGAAAAGCTTTCGCCCGTCATTCAGGCGCTTGGCAGCAACATTGGAGCCGATTTTGATGTGTCAAAACTGCGCTATCACAAAGTCATTATCATGGCCGATGCGGACGTGGATGGATCGCATATCAGAACGCTTTTGTTGACATTCTTTTTTAGACATATGAAACCGTTGGTCGAGGAAGGGCACGTTTATATTGCGCAACCGCCATTGTTTAAGCTATCCAAAGGAAAAGAAGAATTTTATGCGTATACCGATAAAGAAGTGGACGCGATGTGCTTGGAACGAGGCTGGAAACGTGAAGATTGCGGGATGCAGCGCTACAAAGGTCTTGGAGAAATGAACCCAGAGCAACTTTGGGAAACCACCATGAATCCAGAGACGCGGACCATATTACAGGTCACATTAGACGATGCGGTTTCTGCAGATGAGACGTTTAATATGCTCATGGGCGAACGCGTGGAACCAAGAAAAGAATTTATTCAAACGAATGCAAAGAAAGTTGCAAACCTAGATATTTAGATGGAATCAGGATGGGAGTGAAGGTGTTGGCAAAGGTAATTGCGGTCGCGAATCAGAAGGGCGGCGTTGGAAAAACCACAACTGCGGTGAATTTAAGCGCTTGCCTTGCGTTCAGAGGAAAAAAGACGCTCCTGATTGACGCAGATCCGCAGGGGAATGCCACCAGCGGTCTCGGTTTTGAGAAAAACACCATTCAAAAATCAATTTATGACGCCATTATCAACGGCATGGAGATTGAGAAATGCATTTTGGCGACTGAAGTGCCCAATTTAGACCTGTGCCCCGCAAACATCCAGTTGGCTGGTGCCGAAGTAGAATTGGTGCCCATGATTTCGCGCGAAACGCGACTGAAAGGCGCTGTGGCAGAAATTCGCAATCAGTACGATTACATTTTCATTGATTGCCCGCCATCGCTGGGGCTGCTCACGCTCAACTCTCTGACGGCAGCGGACACCATCCTTGTGCCAATTCAATGCGAATTCTATGCGTTGGAAGGCTTGAGCCAACTCATGTCGACCGTCAAAGTCGTGCAAAAGCATCTAAACACCGTGCTTGACGTCGAAGGCGTCGTGCTGACGATGTTTGACGCGCGGACCAACCTGTCGTTGCAAGTCGTAGAAGAAGTGAAAAAATATTTTAGCAAAAAAGTATACCGCACGGTCATCCCTAGAAATGTGAGACTCAGCGAGGCCCCAAGTTTTGGCCAGCCGATTATCATCTTTGACGCCAAGTCAAAGGGCGCGGAGTGTTATTTGAGCCTAGCGGATGAAGTGATTGAATATTCGACATAAGGAGGTGCGACATGGCAGTAAAGAAGGGTCTGGGGAAAGGCTTAGGCGCATTATTAGAGGAAGCAGATTATAAACCGTCCGAAGGGCAAGAGGTGATGGAGCTCAAAATTGGCGAAGTGTCACCGAACAGCAACCAGCCACGGCAGACGTTTGATGATGTAAAACTATCAGAACTAGCATCTTCTATCAAAAAGCATGGAATCATGCAACCACTCATCGTGAAACGCGAAGGCTCAAAATACTTGATCGTCGCCGGGGAACGACGGTGGCGAGCCGCCAAATTGGCGGGTTTGAAGTCAGTGCCAGCCATTATCCGCGAACTCACATCGCGAGAAGTCATGGAAATGGCGCTCATTGAAAACATCCAACGCGAAGATTTGAATCCAATTGAAGAAGCGGATGCATATGACAAACTCATGACGGAGTTTGGCTTAACGCAAGAGCAGTTAGCGGAAACCGTAGGGAAGAGCCGCCCCGCAATTGCAAACACAGTTAGACTGCTTTTGTTGGCCGAAGGAGTCAAACGCATGATTGCTGACGGGTCCCTGACAAGCGGGCACGCACGGGCGTTGCTGGGCGTTTCGGACAAAACCAAGCAAGAAGAAGCTGCTGCGCATATTGTAGAACGTGGATTTAGTGTTCGCCAGACGGAAGAGCTCGTAAAAAAACTCAGCATCGCGCAAAAAACAGACAAGAAGAAGAAGAAGGGCAAGAAGAGCAACCC
>Ga0194062_1000398_pt1 | contig 18200 bp, 11 predicted proteins | sample SepL2225m_MetaG_FD_155481 | JGI IMG/M metagenome (GOLD analysis project Ga0194062, IMG submission 155481) | Anoxic zone freshwater microbial communities from boreal shield lake in IISD Experimental Lakes Area, Ontario, Canada - Sep2016-L224-25m | ecosystem: Environmental > Aquatic > Freshwater >... | reverse complement strand
TATTTGAACAATGTGATCGAACAAGATCATCGTTTCATCAAGAAAATCACGAATCCCATGATGGGATTTAAAGCCTTCCATTCAGCACGAGCGACTATCGAAGGTATTGAAACTGCGCACATGATTCAAAAAAAGCAGCTGTCAGAAAACAATATTCCGGCTTATAAGCAGTTTATGGCGTTAGCAGGATAATTGCGTCCGCAGATTACTGCGGCTTGGTCTTTATAAACATTTGCGACAGAACCATCTATGTTCCGGCAATTCATGCCGGAACGACGAACCTTTTACATTAGCTGGAGCATTTTGCTAATCGGGATTTAGTTTATTTGCACGTCGACAAAATAGATTGATTAAAAATATCCGAACGACTTTCCAGCAAGGTAAAATTTTCTTTTGCGCGGGTAATCGCGGTATAGACCAGTTCCCGTGAGAGTACCTGACTTCTGGTTTCGGGCAGGATCAACGCCACATGATTAAACTCTGAGCCTTGGGACTTATGCACCGTTATGGCAAACGCAGTTTCCACATCCGGCAACCGCATCGGTGATATCCATAAAATCTTCGCCTCGTCGCTTGAGCTTTCGCTCGGAAAAGCCACCCGGAGTTTCCCGGTGCTGTCTTTAAGCGTGATGCCGACATCGCCATTCATCAATCCCAGATTGTAGTCGTTGTGCGTGATCATAACCGGGCGGCCTTCATACCAAAGGCTTGGCTTTTGCTTGGGGAACAACCACTGTTCGATGCGCTGATTCAAACCTTCAACGCCCCAAATACCCCGACGCAGGGCGCAGAGAACCTGAAACGTATCAAAAGCCGTCAATACTTGCTTAGCCCATTGAGGGTATTGGGTGCTGTCCGTCGGGCGTTTTTTCTCGATAACATCAAGATAATATCCGTAGCCCTGTCGACTCTCAGGTTTACCATCGTCCGACACACCGGCATTTGCCAACACCAACTGTTTTAAACTTTTATCGGCAGGATCATTCAGCACTATTCGGCTGATATCCCGATAACATTCAGGGTCATTCAAGATGGCTTGAGCTTGCATAGCATTCCCTGAGTTCACGGCCTTGGCTAATTGCCCGATGCCGCTGTGCTCGCCAAAACGGTAACTATAGCGAAGCACAACGGTTTGCTGATTGATGCCAGAACCCACGGTGACGGCTTCACCGAGCGGTTCGTCAATGTAGGGACTGAGCCATTCCCTCGTCTGTTCATCGTATGCAACATTCTCCGCACCGCGACATAAATCCCCCATTACGGAACCCGCTTCTACGGAAGCCAATTGATCCTTATCACCCAACAGTATCAATTGGGTGGAATCCGGCAGAGCATCCAGCAGTGAAGCCATCATTTCCAAATCAATCATGGAGGCTTCATCAACGATGACAATCTCAGCTACTAAAGGATTGTTGCGATGATGGACGAAACGTCGAGAGTCATGACGGCTGCCGAGCAACCGATGCAGTGTGCTTGCTTTATTGGGGATACAGGTCTTAATGTCGTCAGGAATATCCAGTTGCTCCAAGGCCTTGCTAATTGATTCGCTGACCCGCGCTGCGGCTTTACCGGTTGGAGCGGCCAGCAAAATATTGAGTTTGCGCGTATTATTGGACTCGTCATTAGCCAGCATAATCAACAAAGCCAACAGCTTGGTCAATGTGGTGGTTTTACCGGTACCGGGGCCTCCGGTAATAATGGCAAAACGGGCACGCAGCGCCAAAACACAGGCTATTTTTTGCCAGTCGGGATTTTCCGGACTGGTTGGAAACAAAGCCGTTAATTGAGCTTGCAAAGCCTTTGGCAAAAGATCTCTGATTGGCTCTAAACGCTCTTGGATGGATTTATCCAGGATTTGTTGATATTGCCAATAACGCCTTAGATATAAGCGATTGCCGTCCAACACCAGTGGGCTATTGCCTTGTCCCAACCCGACCAGCAATGTCTGGCTCAGAGCTGTTTTCCACTGCTCCAGATTATACGCGTTGATTACCGACAATTCGGCAATGGCGCCCGCATCATTGCCAACCTCGGACTGCCAGACCTCATCATTGGGAATAGCCAGTGTCAGACCGGGTTGATTACAAAGCTTTTCCAGATCCAGATAGACTTCCCCCTTACCCAATTGATGGCTAACCAGTGCACCTGCCCAAAGCACCAGTTCACATGCAGTAGTTTCCTGATCCAGGAGAAATCGCACAAACGCCCTGTCCAAATGCCCCAGCCAACCCAGGCTAATCCATTTATCTATATTTTTAAGTACGGATAATCCCTTGGTCATGCCATTTCTCCGTTGATGGCTGAACCTGAAAACAGGCTATCCATGCCCTCAATCAGTAATCGTGACGGCTTTTCAAACACCCGGCCGCCCGAGGGGCCTTTTGAGCCCCGCAAAAAAAGATAAAGACCTCCGCCGATATGGGTGTCGAAATCATAACTGACGCCCAGTCTTGCTTTCAAAAGCCGATGCAAAGCCAACAAATAAAGTGCGTATTGTAAATCATAGCGTTTGGCCAACATCGCTGTTTCCATTGCTTCATTGGTGTAGGCGTCATCATTGTTGCCAAAGCCATTAAATTTGTAATCAACTACGTAGTATTGCTGGTTATGAACAAACACCAGATCGATAAAGCCTTTCAATAACCCGTTCACTTGAGTGGGCAATAAGCGTGGCCGATACTTGCCCCCAAACGTATGCCGAGTGATTAAACGATCCAGAATTTGAACATTCACATCGTCCGCGCCGATAAGAAATTCCAGTTCAGTTTGATACTGGTCAGGGCTAAAATCAGCCAGACTGATATTATTTTTTTCCAGCAATGGCATGGTTAGCCATTGCGTTAATGCCATGGCAATGATGCTGCGTTTGTCATCCCAAATAGTGGGACTGAAGATTCTTTCGATCAGTTGCTGACGTAAATCAGGGAACGACTGCATAGTTTTAAAGCCATGCTGCCCGCACTGTTCCAATAAATCGTGCATCAACACGCCCGGCGCTGCGCCTCGTGACAAACTATGGATACCGGACAGGGTTTTTGTTGATGCCCCGCTGGACATATCGGCTTCATCGCTCTGCTTATCATCGTGGGCGGTTTCGGGCGCAGGTGTCTGATTGAAGTCGATAGCCTGGATGCTGCTTTTATCTTCAACCTGCAAAGCGCTGTAGCTGGCTATCCACCAGTTATCTGCAATACTGGCAGTTGATTTAAGCGGTAAATCCACGACATCCTGCTGTTGCGATGGTCGGTAATGATCCAGGTTGGCCTCGGGCAATTGGGTGATGGCGATGTCATTACAAGCGCCCTTGAGCAGAGTTAATTGATCAGCTAAAGCACTGGCTGGCATTCCGGATTGCCAAGCCAACAAATAGCCCATTGCACTCTTCTCCAACTGGCACGCTTTGCTATTACCGCTTTTAACCGGCGCAAAACCTAGCCAGCAGGCAAACTTTGCCCGCGTCATGGCGACATAAAGCAAACGTAAATCTTCTTGAAGTCGCTCGCGGTCGCTCAGGTTTTTGATGGTGTCGTCCTTGCCCAAATCAATGCATAAGTGTTGGTTCTCGTCATGATAGCGGTAATAGCTGGTGTTGCGACTGCTAATTTCCCTGAAACTACAGATAAAAGGCAAAAATACCAGCGGATATTCAAGGCCTTTGGATTTGTGGATGGTTATGATCTTGATCAGATTGGCGTCACTTTCCAGACGGATAACATTCTCTTCTGCGGCCTGATTGGTAGCGGCAATTTCTTCAGCCAAATGCCTTATCAGGGCTTGTTCGCCCTCAAGTTGGCTGCTGGCTTGCTGGAGCAGTTCGGCCAGGTGCAGAAGATTGGTTAAACAACGCTCGCCTTCATTTTCAGCAGCCAGTCGCGAATGTAGCCCGTATTCACTGATCAGTTGCCGCAAGGCCGGCAGGATGCCGTCTTGTTGCCAGCGTTGCTGATAACCCAGAAAGCGTTCCAGTTGTTGTTCCCAGCCGGGTTCATCCAGCGTCAATTGATAGAGCGCCTGATAAGACCAGCCGAACGTAGCGGTGCTTAAAGCCGCACGCACATTGCATTCATTGCGTGGCGAAGCCAGCGCTTTCAGCCAAATCAACACATCAGCCGCTTCACCGGTTGCATAGATGGAGTCGCGTTCGGAGAGATAAACACTTCGAAGCCGACGGTTTGCTAATGCTTTTCGTATCACTTTAGCTTCCGTGCCACTTCGCACAAGAATGGCAATATCTGAGGGTTGTAGGGATTGAATACTGCCGGACGTTGATTTAAACCCGGTTTGACCCTGAGTTGCCGAATTGAGCAAGCGCACAATCTCGCTCGCCGTCACGTCTGCCAACCCTTCGCGATAATCCGGCATACCAATGGCATCAGGTGAATCCCAATGCCAGAGTGTTAAGGCTGGCGCCAATTGTCCATCACTCACCCATTTCTCATCACGGCCTTTGGCAGCAACGGGTATAAACGGTAACGGATCAGACTTTTCGCTTTTAAAACGAAACGCGCCTTCGACTTGCTGATCGGCTTGAGAAAATACCTGATTGACGGCGTTCACCAGGGCTTGAATGGAGCGAAAATTGGTCCCTAGCGTGTAATGCCGACCCGTAGTGGCCTGATGGGCTTTGAGATAGGTATAAATATCAGCACCACGGAACGAATAAATCGCCTGCTTGGGATCGCCAATCATAAAACAACCCAATCCATTATCCGCATCAACCGGATACAGAGTGGCAAAAATCCGGTATTGCACGGGGTCGGTGTCCTGAAACTCATCAATCAACGCCATCGGATATTGCTGTCGGATCACGCTGGCCAAGCGTTCTCCGTTGTCACCGTGCAGCGCCTTATCGAGACGGGTCAGCATATCGTCGAAGGTCATACGTGCCAAGCGTTGTTTTTCGGTATCGTAACGATTCCGTATCCAGTGGATGGCATGTAAGGTCAGTTTTTGGCCAATGTCGATTTCTTGCTGGGTAAAACTGACCAACTCATCAATGGCTTTAAAAGCTACATGCTCTAATTGACTGGCTTTGTCTTGATGCGCTTTAACCAGTCCAGACTGCAATTTTTGTTGGCCGAATTTAGCCAAGGCTTCGCTATCCAGATTAATGTCCATTTGCGCCCATGCAGCCAATTCCGACAGTTTTTTGTTGAAAGTCGCTGGGGAATATTTAACGCCATTTAGCCAGCGGTTTTCTGAGGTATTGGTTAAAAATGTTTCGATGTCTTCCTGGCTGTTTAACCATAAGGTTCGTGCCCGGGTTTCCAGGTCACTTCTTCGATTTTCCCATTCCTCCCAGTCTTTGAATACTGCCGCAATGTCAGTGTCAGCGCAGTCAAGTCCCAACGCCTCCGTTTCAAACAAGAGCTGCGCAAGTGACTTCGTCAGTTCTTCGGGTGATCGTGCGAACTTGACCGCCGCCTGACACGCGATTTCAGTCAACGGGTAAAAAAAAGTCCGCCAATAATCACGCACAACTTCATTCAATAACTCCGTATCGTCGGTATTGACCTCCTGTCGAAAAAGGCTACCGCTGTCGAACGCGTGTTGCTGCAACATGCGGTTACACCAACTGTGTATAGTGTAAACCGAGGATTCATCCATCCAGTTGGCCGCCAGTTCCAGGCGGCGGGCACAAGCGGCCCAATCACCTGGCTCATAACTGGCGCGTAACGGTTCCAGGAAATCATCGAAATCAACCGGTTGTTGCCGAAAGTAACGGGCAGCTTGGGTAAGGCGGGCGCGAATGCGTTCGCGCAATTCTTTAGTCGCCGCATCCGTAAACGTCACCACCAGAATATCGGGCGGCAACAATTCACGAATTGGCAAATCAGTATTTTGACCATGACCCAGAATCAGCCGGACATAGAGAGCCGCGATGGTATAGGTTTTTCCGGTCCCCGCGCTGGCTTCAATCAATCGGGTGCCGGCCAATGGAAAATCAAGAGGTTTTAACGTGTTTGCGGCGGTCATGGTTGCGCCACCTGTGTAGTCTGTTGTTTATTAATCTGATTAAATGCCGGGAGGTAAAGTTTGTTAGCCCAGTCCACGAAACCCTCTTGAGCGGCTTCCGGTTTTAAGCTGGCAAAGTTTGGGAAGAAACGCGCCAGATAGGCATCGTAATCCACTTCGCCCTTATTCCAGTCATCGCCTTCGTATCGGGATTGTGCCGCATTCAGCGCTTTTTCAGGTGCGGCATCTAACCAGGCGAACGCCGTTTTGCAGGCAACCGGCAAGGGCGCTTGCATTCCTTGATACCAGGCTCCAAGCACGGTTTTGAGTTGTTCGAGTGCATCGGCTTGGGTAACAGGTGGCATTTCGATCACGGCATCAAAACCCGTCACCAGAGTCTGTATATTCATGCCAACAGCACAGCCCGCAAGATGCTGAACCCATTGTAGCAGCAAGTTGGAATAGTTGATTTTGTCCGCTGAAGTGAGCAAGGCTTGTGCGGTTACCTGAATCAGGCCCAAGTTTAAGCCATCGCGGTCTTGACGAAAATGGCTTAACTCACCGGTTAACTGCACCGTAATGCCATCAGGTAGCGCAAAACTCAAATCAACGATCTGCGGGTCAATCTCGGTAGGCCATAACTGTAACAGGGATTGATAGCGCTGCCATACCTGATTGACCGGTTCGGCAATACCAGCGTAGGCCGCAGTAGCAAAACCGCCGAGGGGTAGTTGGCCTTTACGTGCCATTGCCGTGGACTGTCGGTTAAAAAACGTATCGGTGGTGTCCGGGGTTTCGCTCTTCAAGTTGTTTAACAGGTAATTACTCAATACATACCTTTCAAGGTGGTTAAAACCAAACGGTTCGTTATCTTCGCTGGTCACGGTTTCCCCGTCAAAGCCAAACTTGAGGGTTTGATTACAGTAGGTTTTTACCGGCGCTTTAAGAAAACGCGCCAACGATTCCAGGCTTACGGTAAACTTTTTTTCATATCCGGTCGCCGTTGCAGGCGTGGATAAATTGACGGACTCTCCTTGTTCAAACCATTCCTCCGCATAAGTGAACAACCGGAAATCACGATTTTTAGCCACATACTGTTTACTGAAAGGTTGCAGCGGATGTTCCAAGGTTAATGCGTTCAGTAAAGGCGGATTGTTATCGGCCAATCGCCAGCCCAACGCCAGCACATCGCGTAACTGACTAACCAGAACCGAGGGCGGTCGTTCACTGTTATCACGGATATTGCGGCCCACCCAACTGATATAAAGGTGTTGCCGCGCTGACAGCAGGGCTTCCAGAAACAGGTATTGATCATCCTGTCTGCGCGAGCGGTCACCGGGGCGATATTGTCCGCGCTGACTCATCAAATCAAAACTTTGTATCGGTTGACTGCGAGGATAATCACCGTCATTCATGCCCAGCAGGCAAATCAGACGAAAGGGGATGGCACGCATCGGCATCAGAGTACAGAAATTGACACGGCCACTTAAAAAGCGTTGTTGGAGGTTAGGTTCGTCCACCGCAGACAACCAGGCTTCACGCACAACATTTAGGGGTAAAGTATCTGTGCCGGTTAAACCGGCTTGTTGACAGACTTGTCCCCATCCGCTTAATGAACGGGTAAGGATGTCCAGCGTTTTTCGCTCCCGTTCGTTGCTGTCCACAAAAAAATCCGCCAGAAGCGCAAGCAGCGTGTGTTGCCAAGTCTCAAAGTTTTGATCTTGCCTTAGCAAAAGAGCGTATTTCTCAAGTGTTTCCAGCAGAAAAGACAAGCCACCGACCCATTGGGCTTCAAGCCCGCCAATTTCGCCATAAGGCTCAATCCCATTGAACGCCTCACCCGCCCCGACGGCATAGCCCAGCAACATTCTCCGCAAGCCAAATTGCCAGGTATTGGCTTCCAAATGCTCAGGCATAGCAACGGTTTGAACACGTTGCCGGGCATTTAAACCCCAGCGGATGCCCGCTTCTTCTACCCATTGATGCAGTTTTGGAATAGCCGCTTCTTCAATGCCAAACCGCTGCATTAAGGCAGGCACTTCCAATAGGCCAAGGAACTCACTGACGGCAAAACGCGAGTCCGGCAAATTAAGCAGGGTTTCAACCGCCACCAGCAAGGGGTTCTGGCCGCGCTGTTGCTGATCGGCCAAGCTGTAAGGGATATAGCGGGCGTCGCCGGGTTTTATGTGACCAAATACCGCGCGGATATGCGGCGCGTATTTATTGATGTCCGGCACCATGACAATTACATCGCGCGGATGTAAATCTGTCGTCGTATTAAACCGGGCCAATAACTGATCGTGAAGGATTTCAACTTCGCGTTGCGGGCTATGAGCAACCTGAAACACCAGCGATTCATCCACTTTAGGCAGTACGACAGGCTCCGGCGGTAAAGGCTCCAAATCCAGTATCGACTGTTGCAGTTGTTGCAACAAGCTGCGCTGATCGGGTTCGCCATAATCCTTAAACAGGTCAATCTTGCTGTCCGGCCAATGCCAGTTTTCATAGCTTTGGGTTTCATCAAACTGATCCAGCAAACGGATATAATCCCGTCCCTGTTTGCCCCAGGCCGCGAGTAAGGGTTGCGCGTGAAGGTGCAGTTCTTCGGCTGTCAAGGAAGCTGTCATCCCGGCTTTATAGGCTTGGCGACGCTGTTCGGCTTTTAACAGCTCTTTGTCTTCAATAATATCCGCCCAGTAATGTTGGCAGGGGTTATGGACAAACAGCACAATCTGGCTAAATTTCCCCAATTTGGCCAACACTTCAAGCGCTTGCTGCGGCAGGGACGAGAAGCCAAACACGATGATCCGGCGGGGAATGCCGACCGGACGCCGATCCAGTGTATCAATGCGATCCATAAACAGCGTATGCACGGAGGCGCGACTCGCGTAGGGTGTGGTGCATTCCCCCAAATCGCTTAATATGGCTCGCCACAAGGCTGCTTGCCAGCGTTGCGGTTCGGGCATATCTTGCAACTGTCCATGCGCATTACGCAAGCCATCGAGCCCCGATGCCCAATCGGCAATCCAGTCCGAACGATACACCTGATACTGGTCAAAAAGATCGGCCAGTTGTTCGGCGAGTTGATAGCGTTTACGGCTGGTGTTATCGTCCGCCAAAAAAGCCGCCTGGGACTCAAATCCCTGCCGAGTAATCAGATCCGGCAGCAAGCGGTACAAGCGCCAGGTTAAGGGCGCTTTTGCCAACAGTTGTTCTCTGGGAATCTGCGCACCCAATACCGCCCGATAAACACTCCAGATAAACGATGAGGGCAATTGCATGGAAATTGCCGCCGCGATGCCTAACGCGCTATTTTGCGCCAGACCCTGCTGCAACCATTGCCCCATGCCGTTACTTTGCACCAGAAACACCTCGTTTTCCAGCGGCGCCAGAGGATGCTCACGCAGCCAATACTCCACCACATTCCCCAACTCTTCCAGCTTGTTGGAGTGAATGACGGCAATACCGCTGTCCAGAAAGGGAGTGTGGTTGGTTTCTGTCATGGATTGGGGAGTGGTTCTGGTGAGACAATGGAGTGTTGTTTTAGAAATCCCGGCTACTGTAGCGTCTTGAAATCAAAAGAGCCAGGGTTATTGACTCGCTATTGGTTACTCAAGTCAAATCCTGTGGGGAGGTTTCACTGCGTACTCTAACGGGTCGCGATAACAAACCGCCATTAAAAACGCACAACATCAAAGAAAATCGCACATAAACCCGCCTGGAAAAGTCAGGGTGTGGATCAGATTCAAGGCTTTATTCATGGCGGATTGCCTGACGCGAATCAGCGGGTTACAGATGCAACCGGATATGAGTAGTTTAGGTTAACAGCTTTATCGATAACCCAACACATTGGCTAAGAGGTGACAACCTATTTTCATGACCGTTGGGTTGCAAAAAGCGAAACCAACGGGGCTGGTTATATCATTTTGTCTGTTGTTTGGCGGTTGGGAAGTGCTGGCAGCCGCCAATGCCAGGGCGTAGTTTTGAACAGTAGACAAAAGGGTATAAACTGTCTAGTCGCAAAGCCGGAATGCTGGTGGGCCCCCACGGCACGCCAGCATTGCTTCTTGTCGTCCTTTCTCGCCCACTTAAAAGGATCGCTTTTGATATATATCCAAAAGAACTTAATGATATGGAAAAAATTACTACTCAAATAAAGTTGATTGTACAAATTGTGCGCTGTATCCATTTCAAGAGGGAATTATCGAAACTTGATCCAGAGCCACACCTAAACTTTTGGCGATTAATACATGGAGGATTATTAGATTTATCAGTTCTGGAATGGACGAAGATTTTCGGTTCAAATGGAGAGCCAACACATTGGAAATGTGGTGATATTGTTGACGATCACGATACATTTCGGCGCGAATTATTAATACGTACTGGATTGACTCAAGAAGAATGGAATACATATTGGAATGACATGAAATCGTATCGAAACGAGGAAATCTCTCATCATTTCGATAACTTAAGTCGCAAATGTCAAAATTATCCAACACTAGATGTTGCATTAATATCATGCTATTTCTATTATGAATACCTCATAAAGAAGGCAAGGGAACATGGAGAAGCCAAGTTTCCTGATAACCTAGGAGATTACTGTAAAAAGTTTTCGGCGCAGACCAGGGCTATTGCGAAACTTGCGCTAGAAGCTACAGCAAACTGTAAAGAAGAAGTTTGGTGATAATACAACATAAACAGGCACCATGTATAAGGGATTGCTGTTGAAACCAGCGGTATTCGCATTTAACGCAACTTCTGGTTCAAATTAATTGCAAATGAAGGAGCCCCCAGTTCACATTAACTGTAAATGAGCTTGACTTTATCCACGCTGTATTCATTGCAACTCTACGCATACACGAACGATTCCTTACGCCTAACTTTTTAATAAATTGGAGAAATATATGTTTGGATTTGGTAAAAATAAGAAATTAGAAGATGCACGAGCGGAATTCAACTTAGCCAAAAAATATTCCTGTGGAGGAATAGATATTAAAAAAGATGAAAAAAAAGCCATCGAACTTTTTCTTTCAGCGGCAAAGAAAGGACATGCGGATGCTCAAGCGGAATTAGGTAGAATTTATGTTGAGGGGCTAGGCGTTGAAGCAGATGAAGATGAAGCGCTTAAATGGTATTTTAAAGCTGCAACTGGAGGTAATCAGTTTGGGCAGGCCGTTAAAGGCGGTGCGCTTGAATTGATGCAAGAATATAAAGAAGCCGCTAAATGTTACCGTTTATCTGCAGAACAAGGCAATGCAAATTCGGCCTTTGACCTAGGGAGGCTTTATCGGGATGGGAAAGGTGTAATGCAAGACCCCAAAGAAGCCATCAGATGGTTTCAACTAGCCGCAATACAAGGGCATGCAAAAGCACCATATAATCTCGGAGGCATGTATGAAAAAGGGGAAGGCGTTACCCAAGACTACGCCCAAGCCGTCAAGTTTTATCGGTTAGCTGAAGAACAAGGGTATCCGGAGGCACAAACTAGCCTCAAAGAATGTCTCTCCCTTATCACAACTGTCGATAATTATCGGCTAGATGCCGAACAAGGGAATGCGGAGGCGCAATTTAAACTCGGCTCAATGTATGAAGGCGTTACAGAAGACTATGTCGAAGCTGTCAAGTGGTATCGGTTGGCAGCAGAACAAGGGCATGCAAAGGCGCAATTTAAACTCGGCTCAATGTATAGAGGCTCAATATATAGAAAAGGGAAAGTCGTCAAACAAGACTATGCCGAAGCTGTCAAGTGGTATCGGTTGGCAGCACAACAAGGGTATTCAGATGCGAATTTTTTCCTCGGCTGTATGTATGCCGAAGGAGAAGGTGTAACGCAAGATTATGTTCGCGCATACATGTGGTTTGATCTTGCTCGCTTAGTAAAAAAACGAGATGAGATTTCCAGCAAGATGACGCCAGAAGAGATAATAGAAGCCCAGAAAATGGCACGAGAATACCAAGCTAATAGCTTTAAAGATTGTGATTAAACGCGTAACACGCAATCCATAGGGCGCAATAGGCGATAGTCGTATGCGCCGCATGGTGGTCACAAAACATTTGGCGGAATACGCTATTCCGCCCTACCACACATCGGAGCTACATTTATTCAGTTAAACCAGTCTCAGCTTCAGGTGGATTCATGTCGAATATTTCCCATAACTGTATTTCGATTTCCGGCAAGCTGCGCAAATGCAGCACTTCGTTTGGTCCAAAGACGTCGCTAGAGCCATAATGTCCATCGTTTTGTAAACAGAATCGCTGTACATATTCTTCCAGTGGATCGATGACTACATATTCGCGCACTCCGGATCGTTCATACAATAATTTTTTTTCGCGCATATCTTTAAGCGCAGTGCCAGGTGACAATACCTCAACAACCAGATCGGGCGCTCCCTGGATATTTTTTTCGGTTATTTTGGCAGGATCACACACCACCAATACGTCTGGTTGAACCACATCTGCATTAGATAACACCACGTCTACGGGTGCAACGTAAGGATTGCAGGACTTACCTTTTAACTGTTGTTTTAGTTGGTTATAGACGTCTCCCACAATGCCTTGGTGTTTTATAGTTGGCGCAGGGCTCATATTATAAATTTCCCCAGCTATCAATTCCAGGCGCTCGGCATCTGGCCAGCTCATGTAATCCGCTACGGTATAACGTGCTTTATGTTGTTTTGCTAAAGTGTTCACTATTTATCTCCGTAGGTTTTTCTGCTTACTGCTTTAATCGATAAATGGTGGGCAAACGATAAATCTGTTTGCCCACCATACACCACTAAAATAAGGAATCCCACATCGCATCCACTTTCTTGATCACCTCCGGCGACATTGCAATCGTTCTGCCCCATTCCCTGTTGGTTTCGCCCGGCCATTTATTGGTGGCGTCAAAGCCCACTTTGGAGCCCAGGCCGGAAACCGGCGAGGCGAAATCAAGATAATCAATCGGAGTGTTTTCAAGGATGGTCAAATCCCGCGCGGGATCCATGCGCGTGGTGATTGCCCAGATGACATCCTGCCAGTTGCGGACATCGACATCATCATCTACGACAATGACAAACTTGGTGTACATAAATTGCCGCAAGAATGACCAGGTGCCGAACATCACGCGTTTGGCGTGGCCGGGATATTGCTTTTTCATGCTGATCACGGCCATGCGGTATGAGCAGCCTTCAGGAGGCAGGTAAAAATCGATAATTTCGGGGAATTGTTTTTGTAAAATGGGGATGAATACTTCGTTTAACGCAACGCCGAGGATGGCCGGTTCATCAGGCGGTCTACCGGTATAGGTGCTGTGGTAGATGGGTGCCTGACGCTGGGTGATCCTTTCGATAGTGAACACGGGAAAATCGGCGACTTCATTGTAATAGCCGGTATGATCGCCATAAGGGCCTTCCGGGGCGAATTCATTGGGGTAGATAAAGCCTTCTAGGACGATTTCAGCGCTGGCCGGCACTTGCAAATCATTAAGCAGTGATTTGGCCACTTCGGTTTTACTGCCGCGCAATAAACCGGCAAAGGCATATTCGGACAGGGAGTCCGGCACCGGTGTGACAGCAGCCAATATGGTTGCCGGGTCTGCGCCCAAAGCAACGGATACAGGGAATGGCTGGCCAGGATAAGTGGCCTGGAAGTCTTTAAAATCCAATGCGCCACCCCGATGCGCCAGCCAGCGCATTATGACTTTGTTTTTTGCAATGACTTGCAGCCGGTAAATACCCAGATTCTGCCGGTGCTTGTTGGGGCCTTTGGTGATCACCAGAGGCCAGGTGATCAAAGGCGCGGCATCTTCCGGCCAACAGGTCTGAATAGGGTACACGCTTAAATCAATCTCATCACCTTCACGCACCAGTTCCTGGCAAGGCGGCGATGAAACCAGTTTGGGCGACATATTCAGCACTTGCTTGTAGAGCGGGAACTTTTCCCAGGCGTCTTTCATGCCTTTGGGCGGTTCCGGTTCTTTTAATGTCGCCAGCAATTCGCCAATCCCGCGCAGTTCAGTTACGGATTCTGCGCCCATGCCCATGGCAACGCGGCGCGGCGTGCCGAACAGGTTGCCCAACACCGGAATATTGTAGCCGGTCGGGTTTTCAAACAGTAATGCGGGGCCGCCTTGTTTTAACGTACGATCACAAATTTCCGTCATTTCCAGATAGGGATCAACGGAGATGGTGATGCGTTTGAGTTCGCCCTGCTTTTCCAGTTGTTTTATAAAGTCGCGCAGATCCTTGTAGTGCATAATTAGAGCTGGATTGTGCCGGCTCTAGCTGAGCTGGTTAGTTCGCCGGAATGGCTAAAAAAACGTAGTTTGCCTTGCGCATAGACCAGCCAAACTTCCTGGGCACCACGAGCCAGATATAAATCGGTTTTAATACGCATTTCTTCGTCACTGTTAGATGGCGAAATAATTTCGACACATATTTCAGGTGCATGCAGGTAAGGTGTGCTGTAACCGTATTCGTTTATAAACTCAGTGCTGGCCCAAGCAACATCAGCAACCTTAACGCCGTCGCTGGTTTGTATCGAACATTCGATGATAATTTCACCCGGCGGACAACTTCGTTCCAAAGCTCGTCCGACCCGATATTCCATGTTGCCGTGACTATTGCTGGCCGGACTCATCAGTATCTGTCCAAAACGGTTCAGTTCTATTTTAAAGGGCAGGTTTTCGAAAAGGGGATTTTCAATTACTTCAGACCATTCCATTAAATACTCCTGTTTGGTTTATGCGGCTATGCCATTATGTCTGAGCAAGGCGTCAATGGTCGGTTTACGGCCCCGAAACTTCACAAACAAATCCATCGCATCCCGGCTGCCGCCTTGTTCAAGAACGTTCAACAAAAATGCTTTGCCGGTTTTTTGGTCAAAAATGCCATTTTCTTCAAATAAGGAAAAAGCGTCGCTGGATAAGACTTCAGCCCATTTGTAGCTGTAATAACCGGCGGCATAACCACCTGCAAAAATATGAGAGAATCCATGTGGGAAGCGGTTAAATTTGGGCGGTTTAATAACGGCAACCTGGTCTCTGACTTGATCAAGAATCTCATAGATACGACCGCCTTTTTCAGGGTCATAATCTTTGTGGATTCTAAAATCAAACAGGCTGAATTCCAGTTGTCTTAACATGACCATGCCGGCCTGAAAGTTTTTCGCAGCCAGCATTTTGTTTAACAAGGTATCGGGCAAGGGTTCGCCGGTTTGATAATGGCCTGAAATGAGCGCCAGCGCTTCTTGTTCCCAACACCAGTTTTCCATGAATTGACTGGGCAATTCAACCGCATCCCATTCAACGCCGTTAATGCCGGAAACACCCAGATGGTCAACCTGGGTGAGCATGTGGTGCAAGCCGTGGCCGAACTCATGAAATAAGGTGATGACGTCATCATGAGTTAGCAGGGCGGGCACATCAGCCGTTGGCGGCGTGAAATTGCAAGTCAGATAAGCGACCGGAGTTTGAATGTGACCATCGGTTTTTTTTCGACCCGCGCAATCGTCCATCCAGGCTCCGCCACGCTTTTTGGCGCGGGCATACAGATCAATGTAAAATTGGCCGCGAAGTTGGCCGGTATCGTCATGTATCTGAAAAAACTGCACATCGGGATGCCAGGTGTCAAAATCGGTAATTTCCGATATTTGTAATCCGTACAGTTTTTCTACAACAGCAAACAGGCCAGGCAAAACGCGGGTGATGGGAAAGTATGCTTTCACTTCTTCCTGTGAAAGCTGGTAAGTGTGCTGGCGCATTTTTTCTGAGAAATAACCAAAATCCCAGGATTGAAGGTCTTTAATACCGTGGTGTTGTTCGGCAAACTCACGTAAATCAGCCAGATCCTTGCGTGCTTGGCGCCAGGATCTGGTCGCTAAATCTTCCAGAAAATGCATGACATCATCCGGTTTGCTGGCCATTTTGGTGGCAAGAGAAAGCTCGGCGTAATTGTTGAAGCCTAACAGTTGAGCCTTTTCATGACGTAAGGCCAGGATTTGCTCCATAACCAGACTGTTATCCCATTGTCCGGCTTGAGGACCTTGGTCTGAAGCGCGGGTTGAGAAGGCTTCGTAATGTTCACGGCGCAATTCCCTGTCATTAGCGTAAGTCATGACGGCATTATAGGAGGGGAATTGCAGCGTGATCACCCAACCTTCCAGATTTTGGCTTTCTGCCGTTTGTTTGGCTTGAGCCATTGCCGAATCGGGCAATCCAGCCAAATCCTGTTCATCTCTGATGTGTTTGCTCCAGGCATTGGTCGCATCCAGCACGTTTTCTTCAAAGCTGCTGGCAAGGCGGGATAATTCCTGGCTGATTTCCTTGTAGCGTTGTTTCTTTTCGCTATCCAGATCCACGCCGGATAGTTTGAAATCCCTTAACGCATTATGGATAATTTTTTGTTGGGCGATATCCAATGCTGCAAATTCATCGCTTTTTGCAATGATTTGATAGGCCTTAAAGAGTTTTTCGTTTTGCCCCATTTCAGTGGAGTATGCGCTGAGTTTAGGCAGGCAGGCATTATAGGCCTGGCGCAATTCATCCGTGTTGACAACAGAATTCATGTGACTGACCGGCGACCAGGCTTTATTTAGCCGGTCTTCTGCATTTTCCAGCGGTTCAATCAGATTTTCCCAAGTGTAATGTGTGGTTGCCTGAAGATGCTGTTCGACAACGCCCCGTGCTTCATCTAATAGCTCGGTTATGGCGGGTTCAATGTGTTCCGGTTTTATCCGGGAAAACAAGGGGAGGGTGGAGTTGCTTAATAATGGGTTGGTCATAGTGTGTTCTTTATTGATGACTGTATTTGTGTATTTTGTAACACAAACGAATGGTTGTATGAGGATGTAAATGTTTCAGGGTAAAACAGGATTTATTTTTTTTGGGGGTCAAAAAATAAAGCTGTTTTGGACAGATGATCGTGCCAACCAAGCCGATTCTTATCAATCAGTATCCATAAGAAGCCCAGTCCAAAAAAGCACCAGGAGACAATGGCCGTTGCAAAGCGAAAAAGTGCCTGAATCCAGCTTATCGGTTTTTGATCAAGAGTCAAAACTTTTATGTGCCAGGCACGCAAGCCCAATGTTTGGCCGCCATGCGTCCAGAACCAGCCGTAAAAAGAGAAGCTGACGACCGCAAGGTAAATTCGGTAAATTAATGACTGCTGGGGACTTATGGCTTCGCCCGTAGTAAATGGAAGCAGCAGTGCGGTTGCGAGAAACAAAATCGCAATCAGAAGGAAGAGGTCGTAAGTTATCGCCGCTAAACGGCGTAAAAAACCAGGGGCAGAGGGCAAGTATGCACCTGGTTTTAACAGTTTTTTCGTCTTCGAGGACAATTAAACTTTAAATAAAGCCAGTTTTTGGCCAAAATACATGCACATCGCCATTAGGCCTCCCAACATTATAATGGAAAATAAAAAGGGGGGTCTATGGAACAGAAGAATGCCGAAATCCGCTACAAAAAGGCTGGTTAATAGTGGATGGTCAATGAAGCCATTAATAATCTTTTTGAACATAACAATCCCGTCAATTACGCAAATGTTTGGTGCGAATATTTAAAAAATGGTTGCCTGATCTTTATATCTATTTTATTGCAAAATGGGTAGCTTGTAAAAACCAGTGTATCAATTTTACTCTATTTAAAACGGTAATGTAAAAAAAAGAACATAGATTGTGGGATAGAATGTTTCACAATGATATGATTGCCATAAATAAAAACAAAAAAGGTTAAAGGCCATTTTAAATTTCTTTAAAAAATTGATCAATTCAGCCAGAAATGAAGCTGAACCAGTCGAGACGAAAGTCAGGGTATATTCTCGCCCGGAACATAATATTTCACGTGCCCAGGTCAGTGAAAACGCGCTGAAGGTTTTATATAAACTGCAAAAGGAGGGCTTTGATGCCTACCTTGTTGGCGGTTGTGTGCGTGATTTATTGTTGGGCCGCGAACCCAAGGATTTTGATGTGGTAACTAATGCCGATCCTGATCAAATAAGAAAAGTGTTTCGCAATTGCCGCTTGATTGGCCGCAGGTTTCGCCTGGCGCATGTGCATTTTGGCAGGGAAGTTATAGAAGTCGCGACTTTTCGGGGCGCAGGGGAAGAGCAAAATGACAAGCAGGTGCTCAATAAAGAAGGACGTTTGTTGCGGGATAATGTCTACGGCTCCATCGAAGAAGATGTTTGGCGCAGGGATTTTACGGTCAATGCGCTGTATTACAACATAAAAGACTTTTCGGTAGTGGATTTTGTGGGAGGTATGGC
>Ga0194062_1000397_pt1 | contig 18212 bp, 13 predicted proteins | sample SepL2225m_MetaG_FD_155481 | JGI IMG/M metagenome (GOLD analysis project Ga0194062, IMG submission 155481) | Anoxic zone freshwater microbial communities from boreal shield lake in IISD Experimental Lakes Area, Ontario, Canada - Sep2016-L224-25m | ecosystem: Environmental > Aquatic > Freshwater >... | reverse complement strand
TCAGTTAAATCTTTTTTAGCTGCTATATCAACTAAGTGCCCTTGTAATAAATATTTACCATCTTCAGATACGTAATAGAGATTAGCACCAATGGTTAACTCATAAAGACCTTTAACAGCTGACGGGTTTACAGAATCAACTTTAATAGAAGGCATTGATTTAGCGATTGATTGCCTAATAGCGACTTCATCTGCTTTAGCAACTGACATCGTTAATCCGAATACGGTTATTGCCATAATCATAATAACTTTTTTCATGAATTTCATATTTCCTTGAATAATTTTAAATAATTAAATCGTCTTATATCAATTGAATGTTATTAAGTTTTGCTCAGTGGAATAACCGCTGAATATCCAGAAACATCGCTAAAGACATTAATCCCAAGAGAAAGGCCATACCTGCCTTCTGAAAAAAGCCTTGAATTTTTTCTGAGATAGGCTTTCTCAGAATGGCTTCTAAGGCAAAAAACATTAAGTGTCCACCATCGAGAACAGGCACAGGAAATAAATTAATAACCCCAAGACTAACACTCACTAAAGCCATAAACTTAATGAATGAGACGAACCCCATATCTGCTGATTCTCCAGCATATTGGGCAATACTGATAGGGCCACTTAAGTTATCTACAGAAGCTTTACCTATTAACATCTTACTCATCATTTTTAATGTTGAAGACGAATAATACCAGGTCGTTTCAAAAGCAACCGGGATCGCATCCAAGGGACTCAGTGAATATTCGGCGCTGACTGATTTGATTAACTCTTCTGGAATATAAACAGAAGCACCAATTTTACCTTCTGATTTTTGCTCAGCTTGAACACTTTTTGGCGTAATACTTATTGGAATTTGTACGCCATCACGCTCTATTTTTAAGTCGATAGAGATGTCAGGGTTGGCTCTAACAATATCAACCCATTGCTTCCACTCATTAATGGGGACTCCATTAGCGCTGATAAGTAGATCACCTTTTTTTAAGCCCGAAGCAAGTGCAGCACTATCCGGCAATACCTTGCCTATGATAGGCTTTAATTGAGGTGACCAAGGCTTAAAGCCAAGTTGTTGATAAAGTAATTCTGAATTCTTGGTGCTTTCTTCAGAAAGTGTAATAACTTTTACGCTTTGTTTTTCATCCAGATTTTTGACGTTAACAGTAATCGATTGATTGCCCTCTAATGCTGAGGCAATAATCACACTCATGGCTTCAGTCCAGGTTGGCGTTATTTTTTCATTAACTGAAATAATTTCATCGCCTTCCGTAAAACCTGCATTATAAGCTAGGGTACCCTGCCCTACTTGACCGATGATAGGTTTTATTCCTGTCTCGCCAATAACTAAAGCCCCCCAAAATAAAAAAACTGCAAGGAGTAAATTAAATAGTGGGCCAGCCGCCACTATCGCTGTTCTTGCTGAAATAGACTTTTTATTGAAAGCAAAGGCTAAATCTTCAGCTTTAACCGGATCTTCTCTCTCATCAACCATCTTGACATAGCCACCGAGAGGAATTGCAGATAACACGTATTCTGTTGTTTCAGGATTCTTTTGATAGGACCATAAAACTTTTCCAAAGCCTATTGAAAAGCGAATAACTTTTACACCTACTTTACGAGCTACCCAAAAATGACCAAATTCATGAAATGAAACCAGTACTCCAATAGTGATAATGAAATAAAATAATTTATGAAGTAAATCCATTAATGGGCCAGCTCAGAAATGACTTGTTTAGATACTACTCTGGCTTGTTGATCGGCTTCTAAAATAACAGCGAGTGTGTCAGCTGGTATTACTTCAAATTGATCCATACAACGTTCGATGATTAATGGAATATCTGTGAAACGTACTTGTTCATTTAAAAAGGCCTCTACAGCAATTTCATTGGCCGCATTTAACACAGTAGGTATTATTCCACCCAGGTTTATAGCTTTATAAGCAAGACGTAAACACGGAAAACGTTCTAAATTGGGCTCTTCAAAGTCCATGCGTCTAACGTCAAAAATATTTAATGGTTCCACACCTGATTCAAAGCGTTCTGGCCAAGCCATTGAATAGGCAATAGGAACGCGCATATCAGGGTTACCCATTTGCGCCAGTACCGTTCCATCTATGTAATCGACCATTGAATGAATAATACTTTGCGGATGAATGACTACTTGAATCTGATCTGGCCTCATCGCAAATAAAATACAGGCTTCAATCATTTCGAGGCCTTTATTCATCATGGTTGCTGAGTCTACAGAAATTTTTCTACCCATATCCCAGTTAGGATGAGCAACGGCTTGTGCGGGAGTTACACTAATCAATTGCTCAATCGGCATTTCACGAAACGGTCCGCCTGATGCTGTCAATAAAATCCGTCTAGCCTGTTTTGCTTGCATACCTGATGTGTAACCTGCAGGCATACATTGAAAAATAGCATTATGTTCACTATCAATGGGTAATAACTGCGCGCCTGAATCTGCTACTGCCTGCATAAAAATATCGCCAGACATTACTAGCGCTTCTTTATTGGCTAATAGAATAATTTTACCCGCTTTCGCAGCGGCTAAACTGGGTAATAAACCAGCTGCGCCAACAATGGCAGCCATCACTGAATCAACGCTATCCAAGGTTGATACAAACTCCAATGACTCAGCTCCAGATAGCACGTTAACGTCAGCAATAACAGAATCTTTAATTTTTTCTGAAAAAGCTAATGCTTTTGTTTTATCAACGACAACCGCATACTCTGGATGATGCACAAGGCATTGCTCGTATAGTAAGTCAATATTGTTATTTGCAGTTAAGGCAATGACTTTGTATAGATTAGGATGTCTAGCGACTACGTCTAAAGTACTAACACCAATAGAACCCGTTGCACCGAGTATGCAGATCCCTTTCATGAAACTAACCTATAAACGAAATATATACAGCCATAGAAAAAAGGGATAGCAGCTATTAAACTATCAATTCTATCTAAAACACCGCCATGCCCAGGCAACAATGTGCCACTATCTTTGACACCGCGTTGACGCTTTACAACACTAATGAATAGGTCACCATAAATAGAAATCAAAACAGTCAACACAGATAATAAAATAAAATCCGAAGCAATCATCAGTTGAAATCGATAGCCCACACTTAAAATAGCGCCACAGATCACTCCTGAAATTAAAGCACCGTACATCCCTACAATCGTTTTCCCGGGGCTTATTTCTGGTGCTAATTTGGTTGTACCCCACTTTTTTCCAGCAAAGAATGCAGAAATATCAGCAACCCAAATCAGAATCAAAAAATACATGGTCATTTCTGCACCATAAAAAGATCGTAATCTTGACAAGAACATCCAAGCTGACAATAAAATAAACCAACCTATCAAGCCTTTGTAGTGCGTTTTTAGTTGCAGGTTTAATACGCCTGTAGGTGCATTTCTGATTAAAATCATCACCAACACCCAAAATAAAACCGGCGCTATAACAAACCATTCCAGAATTCCAGAATAGTCTCTTACATCTGGCCAATCAGTAAGTTGGGCAATAAGCTCAAGAATTTGTGTCCAGAAATGAATACCTAGCATAGGTACAATTAATAGCACTAAAAACAATATACGTTTATATAGAGCCGAAATGCCTGCAAGGTTAGTCCATTCCCATGCAGCTAATAGAGTAATTACACCAATTAACAATGAAAAAAGTTCTATGGGTAGTTTGAATACTGCTATCGCAATCAGGGTAGCTAGAACTGATGCTGTAATAATTCGTTTTAGTAACATTTTTGTAAGCTATTAGGTAATAAAGTTATAAAGAGACTAATTTATTAAGAACTTGTTCACTGGTGTGTCCAAAGCGTCGTTGCCGACCTTTAAAGCTCTTGATAGCGTCTTCAAGGGAGTTTTGGTCAAAGTCCGGCCAAAGTGTTGTTGTAAAATACATCTCTGTGTAGGCTAACTGCCATAATAGAAAATTGCTAACTCTTTGCTCCCCACCGGTTCTTATAAATAAATCTGGGTCTGGTAAGCCTGCCGTGGATAGATGTTGCTCAATCAACTGCTCATTGATATCTTGCTTGTCTAAAGCCCCCGTCGCTATGTTTTCAGCTATTTTCTTGAATGCCTGACACATATCCCAATGTCCACCGTAATTAACGGCAATAACTAATGTCAATGCGGTATTGGCTTGAGTCTGTATCTCACTCTCTATCATTTTTTTCTGCAAACTCTCAGGAAATGCGGATCTATCCCCAATAAACCGCAGGCGAATATTGTTTGTATGAAGCTTGTCAATCTCTCTTTGCAGTGATGACATAAAAAGCGCCATTAATAGCTTAACTTCAGATTCTGGTCTACGCCAGTTTTCACTACTAAAAGCAAACAGAGTCAAAACCTCAACACTGCTTTTAGCACAATATTCGGTAATTTTTTTGACAGTTTTTACACCAGCCCTGTGCCCAATGGCTCTAGGCATAAATCTTTTTTGCGCCCAACGACCATTACCATCCATAATGATGGCAATATGACGGGGATTAATATCCGACTGGAATTCCTGCGATTTGTTAGGCATTATTACTATCCATTAAATAGATAAAAGATCTGCCTCTTTAGCTTCTAGTAGTTTTTCAACTTCTTTAACATACTGATCTGTTATTTTTTGTATTTTTTCTTCTGCTACTCGTGCTTCATCTTCTGAAATCAATTTTTCTTTCAAGGCTTCTTTTATTTCTGAATTGGCATCGCGACGAATATTTCTAATAGCTACACGTCCATTTTCGGATTCATTCTTTACCACTTTAACTAAAGCACGTCGACGTTCTTCTGTCAGTGCGGGTAATGGTATACGAATAGTCATTCCATTTGTTGCTGGATTCAATCCAAGATCTGACTTTAAAATCGCTTTTTCAATAGCCTGTACCATCCCCTTTTCCCAAGGTGTAATGGTGAGGGTGCGGGCATCTTCAACAGCTATATTGGCTACTTGAGACAAAGACGACTCGGTACCATAGTAAGTCACGTTAATTTGATCTAATAAACTAGGATGAGCCCTGCCCGTCCTGATTTTTGAAAATTCATGTTTTAAAGATTCAATGCTTTTACCCATTCGGGTTGCTGCATCTTGTTGAATATCACTAATCATCAATTTGTTCCTCGCTCTATAAGTGAGCCAATCTCTTCGCCCATCATTAATCTCATGACAGCGCCTTGTTCAAAAATATTCATTACTCGCATCGGCACATTGTTATCCCTACATAATACTAATGCAGTCGTATCCATAACATTAAGACGCTGATCTAGCGCCTCATCATAGGTTAATCGTGGATAAAACACTGCATCTTTAACCTTTTCAGGATCAGCTGAATAAACGCCTTTTACTTTAGTCGCCTTAATCATTAACTCTGCGTTTATTTCGATGGCTCTTAAACTGGCAGCCGAGTCGGTAGTGAAAAATGGATTACCTGTACCTGCGGCAAACACAACCACACGACCTTTTTCTAAATGTCGAACAGCTCGACGACGAATGTAATCTTCACAGACCTGATTGATTTTAAGTGCTGACATAACTCTGACCTGTTGACCATGAGACTCTAAAGCGTCTTGCATTGCCAAGGCATTGATAACAGTAGCCAACATCCCCATTTGGTCACTGGTAACTCTATCTAAGCCTTCAGCAGCTTTTTCAGCACCCCTTAGAATATTGCCACCACCGATCACTAAACCTACCTGAACGCCTAATTGACACAGCTCTTTGATTTCAGTAGCCAAACGTTTAATAATATCAGAATCAATACTACCACCTGTCTCACTCATTAAAGCCTCGCCGCTCAATTTAAGCAAAATTCTTTGGTAAATTGGTTTATTCATAATATTATCGGGCTCAAAATTTTTGGTTGGTTATTTATATCCAACAATTATAGATATGTGAAATGGGTCACTAAACAACATAAAAAATAGTGACCCAGATCAGATTGCCTTAAATTCCTCTTACTTGTGCCATTACTTCTTCGGCAAAGTTTTCTTCTTTTTTCTCTATACCTTCGCCCACTTCAAAACGGGTAAAACGAATAGCTTTGTTGCCTTTTGATTCGACTAATTTACCGACAGTTACTTTATCATCTTTGATAAAAGGTTGACCCAATAAAGTCACTTCAGCTAAAAACTTTCTAATCTGTCCAGCAATCATTTTTTCAATGATATCTGCTGGCTTACCGCTTTCAGCCGATAAAGCACGGAAAATCTCTTTTTCTTTTTCAATAATGTCTGAGGGAACCTGCTCTTCAGACACATAAGCAGGTTTGCTAGCTGCGATGTGCATAGCAATATCTTTTCCTAATTCAGCGTCATGAGCAGCCAATTCAACGATTACTCCAATCTTGCTTCCGTGCAAATAGCAGGCTGTACCACCTTCAGCTGTTTTGAGTTTTTCAAAACGTCTGACAGTAATATTTTCTCCTAAAGTTGAAATAAGGCCGCGACGTATTTCGTCAACAGTCACCCCATCTTCCAAAGGCATAGCCAACAAATCTTCTTCTGAATTAATATGATCTGCATTCAATAAAGCAGTAGTTACACTATTTACAAAATTGACAAAGCCATCCGCTTTAGCAACAAAATCAGTTTCACAATTTATATCAACAATTGCAACTGCTTTACCATCGTCACTTACTTTAACGCCGATAATACCTTCAGCTGCAATACGACCTGATTTTTTATCAGCTTTAGCTAAACCTGCTTTACGCATGTTTTCAATCGCTAATTCCATGTCACCATTGGCTTCAACTAACGCTTTTTTGCACTCCATCATACCGGAGCCTGTTCTTTCACGTAGTTCCTTAACCATTCCTGCACCAATTGTAATACTCATTTCTGTATTTCCTCAATATATCATCACTATAAAAACGCCCCCAAAAGGAGGCGTTTTTTTGCCTAATTTAACATTTAACCTCTACAAAATATATTAAAGGTTAAATTTATGATTAATTTGTTGCAGTCGCCGCTTCCTCAACAAAGTCATCAGACTTTGCTGATAAGCTTAAGGTTGCACCTTTAGCTTCCAAAACTGCTGAAGACACACTTTCACAGTAAAGTTTAACTGCACGAATAGAATCGTCGTTACCAGGTATAATGTAATCAATTTTTTCAGGTGAATTATTAGAATCAACAATTCCAACGACTGGAATCCCTAATTTTTTTGCTTCGCTGATGGCATTTTTTTCATAGCCAACGTCAAGTACAAAAATAACATCAGGAACGCCTTTCATATCTTTAATACCGCCAAGACTGCGTTCTAATTTTTCAAGTTCACGCTCCATACCTAGCGCTTCTTTCTTGCCGAAACGTTGATAAAGAGTACCGTCAGCTTTCATGGCTTCTAATTCTTTAAGGCGATTTATCGATTTTTTAATCGTTTTAAAGTTTGTCATCATGCCACCTAACCAACGATGGTTAACGTAAGGCATACCACATAAAGTTGCTTGCTCTGCAACCACTTTACGTGCTGACTTTTTAGTACCTACAAACAAAATCGTCCCTTTGTTTGCTGTCATCTGACCCAGATAATTCATAGCATCATTAAACATTGGAAGCGTTTTTTCCAAATTAATAATATGGATTTTGTTACGAGCCCCAAAAAGATATGTCTCCATTTTTGGATTCCAATAACGAGTCTGATGTCCAAAGTGAACACCCGCTTCAAGCATTTGACGCATGGATACTGCTGCCATTTATTTCTCCTAAGTTTTAAAATCGGAATTGTTTTATTCCGAGTTGGGTTGTGCCTCCGCCTATCCCGATTGATAACCAACTTCACTTAAGAAGTCAGCACCCTATCAAACGTGACGATAAGCGTGAGTATTTTTACAAAAATGAACTTAACTTTATACCATAATTTACACTTTACAACAAGCAAACCTCTGTTAAAATCACTGCATTTATAGGTGCAAGGCAAAAAATTGACCACTTGAACCTTAATTCCTTACACCAACCTAACTAACGCCTATGAGCATCATCATAAAAACCCCCAGTGAAATTGAAAAAATGCGTATTGCCGGCAAATTGGCAGCCGATGTTTTAGAAATGATAGAACCGTTTGTTGTACCAGGTGTAACAACAAACGAGCTCGACCAAATTTGCCACGATTACATTGTCAATATTCAGGATGCTATCCCTGCTCCTCTCAATTACCATGGCTTTCCAAAATCAATCTGCACATCAATTAATCAAACCGTTTGTCACGGCATTCCTTGCGATAAAAAACTAAAGTCAGGTGATATCGTAAATATCGATATTACAGTTATCAAAGACGAATACCATGGAGATACGAGCAAAATGTTTTGTATTGGAGAAGTCAGTCCTCATGCTAAACGTCTTATTAAAATAACTGAAGAAGCTATGTTCCTAGGCATTAAGCAAGTAAAGGCAGGGGCAAAATTAGGTGATATTGGTCATGCCATTCAAACACATGCCGAATCTAATCGCTATTCAGTTGTTAGAGACTTTTGCGGACATGGTATTGGGAAAAAATTTCACGAAGAACCGCAAGTGTTACATTATGGAAAGGCCGGCAGTGGATTAGAACTTGAAGAAGGTATGATCATTACCATTGAACCTATGATAAATTTAGGTAAAAAAGATGTTAAAGTACTATCAGATGGCTGGACAGCAGTTACCAAAGATCGAAGCCTATCCGCACAATTTGAACACACCATTTTAGTGACAAGTGTCGGCTATGAAATTCTGACTTTACGTAAAGAAGAGCGTGATTACATTGAATAAATATATCAACATTAGTATTTTTGAAAAACCAGACTGCTTAATGCATTTCAAAGGTTTACTTAAACAAAAGGATATTGAGTTAAAATTAAAATTTAATCCTCATCGATCCGTCTCTAATCTTCTTAAAGAAAAATCAGATTTTATTGATCTGATCTTAAGTGTTTGTTGGGAACATTTTTTAGGATCACACTCAAAACAATTAAGTTTATGTGCGGTAGGTGGCTTTGGCAGGAGAGAATTGTTTCCGCACTCAGATATAGATATCATTATTCTGCTTGACTCAGAAGATACACATCCTTATCAAGAAAAGTTAAGCAATCTATTCACTTTCCTATGGGATATAGGTCTTAAACCAGGCCATAGCGTTCGCACTATCGACGAATGTGTTACTGCGGCCATTAATGATCAAACGATTATTACCAGCCTAATGGAAATTAGTTTGATTGCCGGATCACCAGCTCTCTATGAAGAACTAAAGCTACTTATTAGGCCTGATAAAATATGGCCATCTGATCAATTTTTTGCAGCCAAAATGGAAGAACAGCGCCTTCGTTATGCAAAATTCCATGAGACGGCTTATAACTTAGAACCTAATATCAAAGAAGGACCTGGAGGCTTGCGGGATATGCAAGTTATCGCTTGGGTCTTTAAGAGGCATTACAATTCGTCAACACTTAAAGAACTCATTAAATACGATTTCTTACCTGAATCTGAATATGCAGAACTTATCTCTGCGCGTGATGTACTTTGGAGAATTCGTTATGCACTGCACTTATTAACTAACCGCGCTGAGAACAGGATTATTTTTGACTATCAACATGAACTGGCGGAATTGTTTGGTTTTAGTTCAGAAAATCAGGGACACAATGAAGACGTCGAACAGTTCATGCAGTTTTATTTTAAAACTGTGCAAGGATTGGAACGACTTAATGAAATGTTATTACAGCTCTTTAATGAACGTTTTATTACTGGAGAAACGGCTAGCAAAACCATTCCTATTAATGATAAATTTGTTGCCATTAATGGTTATATTGAAGCTGTCAACAACGACTTGTTTGAGCAGTATCCACTCGCTTTGCTAGAAGTTTTTTTGCTACTTCAACTCAATCCATCATTGATCGGCATACGTGCTAATACGCTCCGTCTAATTCGAAAAAACCTCAATCTAATCGATTCTGACTTTAGAAATAACAAAAAAGCCAATCAATTATTTATAGAAATATTTCGTCGACCTCGTGGCTTAACTCATGAATTAAGACGGATGAATCGTTATGGCATTCTAGCAGCTTATCTTCCTAGCTTTACTAACATCGTTGCGCGCATGCAATATGACCTATTTCATATTTATACGGTCGATGAACACACTTTATTTGTTATTCGCAATTTACGTCGTTTCGCCTTAGAAGTACATAAAAATGAGTTTCCTTTGTGCAATACTATTTTTAAACAAATTGAAAAGCCAGAAGTACTTTATATTGCTGCTCTTTTTCACGATATTGCTAAAGGCTTAAACGGTGATCACTCTATAATTGGAGAAAATATCGCCCGCACGTTTTGTATTCAACATGATTTTTCTACTCACGATACTGAGTTAGTGAGTTGGTTAGTTAAAAGCCACTTGATTATGTCTATGACAGCTCAACGAAAAGACATTAGTGACCCCGATGTCATTCATGAATTTGCTCAAAAAGTGGGTAGTATTGAATACCTAAATCATTTGTACTTACTCACAGTCGCTGATATTAGAGCCACTAACCCAGAACTCTGGAATGCCTGGAAAAATTCCTTGCTTAATGAATTGTATTCAGTAACGCACAAGGCTTTAAAACAAGGCCTGCAGAATCCTGTCGCATTGACTGATCGAATCCGTGAAAACAAACTAGAAGCCAAAAATGAGCTAATTAAACTGGGAATTGCTAATGAAATTATCGATAAAGCTTGGCAACATACTAATGACGATTATTTTTTACGTTATTCAGCGGATGAAATTGCTTGGCATACTCTTGCGATTGCCTCATCAAAAGAAATGGATCTGCCTTTGGTTCTACTGCGCACAAAAAACCAAAGAGGTAGTGCAGAAGTTTTTGTTTATACCAAAGACAAGGGTCCTATTTTTTCAATTAGTACAGCCACACTTGATCAATTAGGACTAACTATTCTTGATGCCAGGATCATAACCACTCAAGATAACTATGTCCTTAATAGTTTTCAGGTGCTTGAACAAACAGGTAAACCTATTAACGAATTTTGTCGAGAAGCCCATATCTGTTCAGCATTGCGCAGTAATTTGCTAAACGGTGAAATAAAAGATCAAATCAATATCTACCGACAATCAAAATCAAGACAAGCTTTTCACTTCCCTATTCCAACTAGCATTAAATTTATATCAGACTCTTTGAAGAGATACACGATTATAGAAATTATTACTACAGACCATGCTGGGCTTTTGTCAAAAATAGGAAGGGCATTTGTTAATCAGGATGTCAACCTGCTGAGCGCAAAAATAACCACCATAGGCAGTCGAGCAGAAGATATGTTTTACGTAACTAACCAAGCATTAGAACCGATTAATGATAAGAAAAAACAAAACGAAATCCGCAATGACATTCTGAAAATGCTAGATAACTGAAATTTTACAATTTTAAGATAAGCAGTTATAAATAGAAATGAATAGCTCCAATTAGAGGTGTACGGGGATTTAATGATAATTTGACTGACAAGGTGTCCAACAAAGGTAAAAATCGCCCTTTTGCTTTAAAAGCGGCGATGAAACTTCCTTCTTGTAGTGCTATTAAGATTTTAGGTCCGATACCGCCTCCGATATAAACCCCCCCCATAGATAAAGACTTTAAAGCTAAATTACCTGTTTCTGCACCGTATATTTCCACAAAAAGTCTTACGACCTGAACACAACAAGGGTCTTCCCCTGTTACACCTAACCGGGATATCACAGCATTTCTATCTTGATCGATTGTTAATTCGCTCACTTCTGTGCAAGGATCACCAAGACCCTCTTCACACAAAAAATCATATAAATTGCTAAATCCAACACCCGCTAAAATACGCTCATAACTAACATGTTCGGGGTTTTTTTTTCTAAGATACTTCAATAACTGATCCTGTAATTCATTTTGAGCAGCAAAATCAGTATGTCCACCCTCAGTAGCCAAGGGATGATAAGTAATACCATCCCAGAATAAAATAGCTTCTCCTAATCCGGTACCCGCCGCAATTACTGCAACATTTCCGGTTTGTGGTATTGCATTTGGATTCAACTCCACAAGGTCATCATCAGGTAAGTATTTCATACCCAATGCCATAGCCTCTAAATCATTCAGTAACTTTACTTTGCTAGTATTCAACCTTGCTTTTAGCTCATTTCCATCTAATAACCAGGGTAAGTTAGTTGTCTGGCAACGTTGGTTCACAACGGGACCGGCAATTCCAAAACAGGCAGAAGCAATCTCTTGGCCTTCAGACAAGAAATCATTCAAAATTTCATCAAACTTAGAAAATTGTTGGCTCGGGTATGATTGTTCCTTCAAACAGCTCAAAAGCCCATCTGAATCTTGTGTCAAAAGCGATAAAACGGTTTTTGTACCACCAATGTCGCCCGCTAAAATCACTGTAATCTCCTTTAATTATTGTCGAGTAGATGTATTAATGCATCCAGGATTCCATTAGCCACACTGTGGGGAGGTAACCTGTAAAATTCTTGCCAGGCTAATGATGTATAAGCTTCATAGTTTTCTGCATTTTCAGGATGGGCTTGCAACCAACTAATCCTAACAGCATGACCAATAATAATATCGGTTAATAGAATATCATCAATCTGTAACAGCGGATTATCTCTAAAAATAGAGGCTAAAGCTTTTAAAGCTTCAACGGTCAGTTGTCTATAGACTGGAGATTGAATCTTGTTTAATAAATGACTCACCTGCAGCTTAAAGCTCTGCTCACCCTTTGTCATTTGTGATAACGTATTCTCACTATCAAGGCGATTCTTACTGCTTAGTTTACCGCCCATCATTAAGCCTTTGCAATGATGTAAGATATCCCACACAGAACCATAAAATGCATTATTCTCTCTGCCTACACTGCCTTGTTGTTCGCGCCAATCATACCAGTCAATACTGCCTTCTCGATCTTTAGGATCAATTGTTTTAGAGAAGCGAGCGCTACCTAATTTACGGCACTCACCCTCATAATGGAGCGTTTCGACCCGATCTAATTGTTCCTCTGTATTACTATAGTCTTCAAGTGTTTCCTTTAACCTTCTCGACAGGAGAGAAGGTGATAAAGAAAATACCCTATTAAAAGCCTGATCTAATGAGTCGTTGCCAGATTCACGTTTTTGCCTGACTATAATTAATTGCAGAATATGACCCACACGAATCGTATGCATATCAGTGAACAATTCAGGATTAGATTTAATGAGCATTCCCAAATAAAGAATCAATTCTTGAATAATAATATGTTCACTGGTATCTGTATTATTATAGCTACGAATAATTTGTAAAATCTCTGAAGAGTCTGCAGGTCGTAATAAAGTAGCTTTGCCACTATAAGCCCTGCCTAACGTCAAGGCATGCTGTCTGACTAATATTTCAGTAGCAGCTTGTTCAAGGTTGATATCATATTTACCTAATAACCCCGCACAGCGCCTAACTATCGCCCAGACATGTTGATCACCCGCACGCTCGTACAATTCATCAAGCAATTCCCCAACACTAGCAACTAAACCTTCAGCATTAACTAAACCTGTTGAAAAAGCTAAACCATGACGCCCACTCAGCAGAGTTAATACCTCTAATTGAGCATACAAATTTACATTTGATTTTAATTGTTCAAGTAAAACATGATCTGTTGCAACCTCCCACTCATTCAGCAAAGTAGTCTCTAATGGCAAAGAAACTTCTGCACTAAAGGGAAGTACCTGAGAAAAAGGACGCTCAACATCTTCCCATGAGGCTTGTGAGAACTGAAAGTCATGTAAATAATTGATCTTTTCATAGCTAGATGTTTCAGCAAACTCTAACAAGGTTCCAAGTTGAACAGGAATACCTTTAGTTTCACCCTGTTTTAATTCATTGATAAAATCAATCAAATTATCGCTGTGACGAGTATCAAGCATATTATGTTTAATCGTCACAGCCACCAGCGGATTCCCTTGCCTATCCCAATGCTTATAGATATAGGATAACTCAACTCGGAGTCTCTTTATGAGTAAACGATTATCCAGCGCCAGATAAAATCCCTTTTGATTAAGGCATTGCGGCAAGAATAATAAGGGTTCACCTGCCAACGTATAGAGCTTTGAGGTAGCTAAGGTGCGTAATTGCCGCAAAGGCCTACCAGTTAAGCCAATCCGGTCATTTCTACCAACATGTGTATAGGCTTGCGCTAATTCATTGGCTTCTCTAATTTGAATAGGCGCAATCTCTGCTAAGGTTTGTGCCGAGATTCCATGTTCAAGTAATCGAGTTTGAACTGCTTCATCCTGAGCCAATATCTGAATTTGTAGATGATAGTCCTGTCTTTTTTTAGCCACTTTATACCGACCCAACGGATCAATATCATCACAACTTAAAAGACCATCCTGAATAAGGCAACCCAACATAAACAAACTTTGCGCCCATACTAAAGGCACGTTTTCATTGGGTATCCGCTCTTGACTATGCGGATTGGCTTTTTCGGCAGCTATCAACTCTTTTGGGACAATATAAAGTTCAGGCAACAAGAGTTGTCCATTTTGTTCAACTAACAAACCTTCAAGTTTTTTGCGATAATCCAAAGCAGCTTCAGTATTGCCTGCACATAAATTATTAAGTAGCAAATAAGTAAAAAACAACGGCCATTCACATTCAATAGCCATAAACTGTTTAAGCTCATGCGGATCATAGTGCAGCCGTTTACTGTCTTCGATGACGGTCTGATGACCATCTAACAAAAACCGTTTACACCCGTAGCGACCCTCTAACTTTTCACAAATAAGCGCTTCAGTTTTAGCTCTTATGGCTTGATTATCAATTGAAAAAGCAGGAAATCCAGTAATACTCAAAACGGCAGAGTCCACTTCTTTAGAAATTGATTCTCTGGGCAACAGAGATTCCAGAGTAATACGAGTGCGTGCAATGTCATCACTGATAACATGCACAACAGAGGCTTGGCCTCCTTCTTTGCCAAATAAATTAAACCCGGAAAGGGCTTCCAGTGCTGCTTTAGCCATGCCAATTGAACTGGCATTAAGTTCGGCAATCCCATGATTAATTTTATTGCCCCGCTCCCAAATACCATAATCTGGTGTACGGTAAGTGCGGCTAATATAATGCACCAGATTTTGTACAAAATTAACTTCGTCTATAGTAAAAACGATGCGTAAACCTGAAGCGGTCATTTGAGCCAGCATTAATAAAAACAAGGAGGTGGCATCCAGTTGCAAATGCCCCCATTCGCTGTCACCTACAACTACACCACCTGATTTAGTGTCATATTTAGCGTGTAAGGCATCCATTGGATTCTGGGATTGCTTAAACTTTTCAACCTTCGGTGCTTGCCGCATCATGGCTGTTAAAAGACCACGCATTAATTTAACCACGCTTTGCTCAAGGACGTAAGTCCGCCCCTGCTTATCCTCCACACGACGATAGGCTAGAGCCAATCCCCAAGCGGCAAGAATACTATAGACATTATCGCGAACCCAGGCATCGGTATAATTACCATGAACATTAACCGCAGTACTTGCAGGTAGTAAGCCAGTGACCCAGTCCTGCCTCTTAAGTATGATGTCTTGAACTTGTTGATAGTAAGTGTCAAGTTTGTCTCTGGAATCATTCAATTTCATGGTTTATAAGATGCCGATTTCAGGTGAAAAACGTTATATTGGTAATAATACTATGCACAATATATGCCATCAATAGCAGTGATAGCCCAAGCTGATTAATGACATCGTATTTGCGTTAACCTTAGGCTTAATTAGCCATTTCTTTTAATTAATCAAGATAATGTAATTTACAATAAATTAGCCAAGAAAATGTTTAGCCTGTTAAATAAAGCACAGTTTAACTGTAAGTGCACCAAAGTGGTCAGTAACAATCTAATCGCACTTAAAAAGTGCTGATTAAGGTAAAGATGACTGATTTACATTAATGTCATATATAAAGGATACACTTCGCTCAATAGAAAAAAGTTAAGTAGCCTTTTTTCTCGTCTTTAATTAATTAAAAGAGTGCTTTTAATTCACCATTCATTTACACTGATACCATATAAATCAAGTATTAAGACATAACTTCAATATTACGACTGATTTGTCCTTAGTTATTCCAATCCCATCAAGCAGACTTTATCTAATGAAACAACTTACGCCGGAAGGCCAGCAAATAATCAACACTATTGCTCAACGTTATAATTTTAGTTCGGATGCTGTATTCAGCATGTTGCAATCAGTCATTAATGGCAATGGCTCAATGGCACAGTTTAGTCACCCTGAATTTGGTGGCTCCGGTCAATGGATGCGCGGCGGCATGATTATGTTAGGCGATATGTTCAATAATGGCTTAAAAAATACCGTAGGAAATTTGTGCCAAGAGCTTGCCAACTTAATTGCCAATCAACCGGGCTTAATTCAAACAGGTAGCTTTCAATCCCAACACCAGGGAACTCAACAACAAAGCCATTTCAACGATAATTTTACAGTTAATAATCAGCAACAAAATGGCTTTGGACCCACTAGCCCAGTGAGTTTATTTGTACCTCCACCAGCAGGTAGTTCTGGAAACTGGTGGCCAGCAGGTCTGCAATTTCCAACGAGCACTGGCGCACAAAATAATATGCGCTATGCCTATTTTGCGAGCATCAAAAGACTCGCTATTGATGTCAATGGACATGTATCACTTTATGACACTTTAGATCATCAGATTAGTGGCTTTTCACAACAACAATCCGGCGGAAGCTCAGTAACCTTTACGAGCCAATATGGTCTTATAGACATTAACACTTTACCGCTTATTTCTGTTGATAACGTGCCAGTGCAACCCACGATTCAATCCCAACCCGCTGCGCCTTATATTCCAGAAACACCTGCTTACATTCAAGATGCGAGTCAAGCAGCCGATATTTTCGAAGCCATTGAGAAATTGGCGACGCTTAAAGAAAAAGGCATCTTAACTGATAATGAATTTTCATCAAAGAAGGCTGAACTTCTTTCCAGATTATAAGTTTACAATTTTGACTTGAGTTTTAGGGTACATCATCATCATCCGGTTTGATGTACCTTTAAAACCTCGGAAATGTTACGCTAAATGCTCATAAGCGGGTAACGTCTCAATCCGTTTATCTTCCAGAGGCCTCCCTATCGTAAAATGATATAAACTTTGAAACTGTTCATCTTTAAATCCTAACAGCTCATGGACGCTATCATCAAAGTAGCAACCTATACCCGTGCCACGGTAACCCGCTGCTTCGGCTTCTAAATAAAGTACCTGCCCTATCAATCCAGTTTCCCAAAATAATCGCCGATACAACCAGGCTGCATCATTCATTGTGTCACTGAACTCTGATACCATGCCCAAACTGAAGGCACTATCGCTCGCAATCGGTTGATGACATGACAAAGTTTTAGCAAACTGACGGCAATCACCTGAGTATAAATGATATAAGGGAATCGCTTTAGCGACAGCTTGCCACATAAAAGTCTCTAAAGTACCTGCTTTAAGCTTTTCCAATGCTTCATGATTTCTGGGGAGCGCATAAACACCCGGAGCCAAACCTTCGACGCGATGAACAAAAATAAACAAATGAATTTTAGCTGACCACCGCCAAGCCTGAAAAGCGGGAGAAGTTGGTAATACAGCCGAAAGTATTCGATAAAAATCCGCCTGAGACATAGGAGACATTTTGCCGTCAAACTGTTGGGCACTTCGACGTTGACGAATCAAAGACGTAGCCGTTTGTTTGCAAGTGGTTGGCAAAGGCAACGATTGAACAGCCTGCCATTTCGGTTCTTTTGTACTCGGTTTGCTGGCGGCTATAGCTACCTCATCAATAACTGGCCATTTATATAAATGATAAGCCCGTAAACTATCTGCTTTGCCAGACCAAATACCCGTTTTAGCAACGGCTATTAGTGCATCAACATCAAAGGGCTTGCTATCGATCCCAATGTTAATTCGACAAATAAGGTCGGGAGACTCGTGCTCTAATGCCTTAAAATCTTCATGACGGTTTAAGCCCAATACCTGTGCAATATCATCATCCGACGTTTCAGCTATCAACTCAATTGACCAACCCAAAGTAGCAGCGGCATAACGTAAAGCGCCGATAGCATGTCCTAAATCATGCTGACAGTAACGAAAGGCTCGTTCACCATACTTCCAGGCTTCTCGCCAATGTACTGAAGATAAGCCTATTGCCAGACTACTTTCGGTCATATTGTCAGAAAACCGACAACGTTGTTCAAGGGTGTGATCGTGACTCA
>Ga0194062_1000394_pt1 | contig 18242 bp, 15 predicted proteins | sample SepL2225m_MetaG_FD_155481 | JGI IMG/M metagenome (GOLD analysis project Ga0194062, IMG submission 155481) | Anoxic zone freshwater microbial communities from boreal shield lake in IISD Experimental Lakes Area, Ontario, Canada - Sep2016-L224-25m | ecosystem: Environmental > Aquatic > Freshwater >... | reverse complement strand
TTGGCCAGCCGTAAGCTTTGCCAATATCATGGGGATTCATGAGACTGTATAAAAATCAACCCTCGCCGTTCATCACCATAGCACCGTATTCTTCTGGGGTAATGACACCACCAGTTTTTTCTGCAACCCCCTGATCGCATGCAGGAAGAACATCTTGTAAAGCGTCAATTCGCTTCCATTGCGCAATAGGTGCATCCTTGCCCTCTTGCGGTACATATTTTGAAGATTCGACACGATGCATTCTGTGGATATAGCGAGGACAGTTAATGAATATTTCACTGATTTTTACTCTAACAATCATATCAGCACCCGGATATTCAGATAGCAGAGTATCGTCAGTCTGAATAAAAGCATCTCCATGAACACGAATACGATGCGGGGTTTCAAAGTCGATGAACAACATACCTATCTTGGCATTGCCTTGGATGTTGCCCATAGACAAAAACATGCCATTTCCATCGTAATTTGGAAATGCCAATGTCTGTGGTTCTAATACTCGAACCAAGCCAGGATTACCACCTTTGTAGGAGCAGGTTGGGTATCCCCGATGGTCAACCGTAGTCAGAAAGAAAAAATCCCTGCTTTCAATAAAAGGTCGATGTTGCTCACTAACCTGATTTTCGACGATGATTTGCTGGAGTCGATCTGCCAAGCTGTGAGTATCATGCTGATCCTGCAACTGGCGATGCGGTTTACTATAAAAATTGCTCATGAAATAGTTCTCTTAATCTTTGTGGAATGCAAAATCGTCAAAATCTTCAGGGCATCATTATAATTCAGACTCCAAATAATTCAGACTCCAAAATACTCATCAAGTTTGCCCAGAATTATAATCATTCGGTCGAGTGCTAAGCTATGCGATGTGGATATGAGAAATTTTTTAGCTCATTAGCTGCTTCGCTAATTGGCATCCCGCCTCATATTGCGGATGAATAACAAAATCTGCACCCATTCTTTCTAATAATTGTTTTTCTTCGGCATGTAAAAAAATAGTGCCAATTTGACCGCTAAAACCTTTGTGACGAAGTTGTTTAACGGTTTTAGTGCGTATTTCGAATTCCTGCATTGTAAGTACGACTCCTTTTAGTCGTTTTAAGGGTAACCGATCCCACAATTCGCTATCTTCAGCATCTCCGTAGACCACACGTAAACCTTTACGTAGAACTTTTTCCAATACAATAGGATCAGAATCTAATCCTACCACTCTCTTATCTTCCTTAAGCAAGGTTAGATAGGCCGCAACGCCAGTACGACCCATACCAACTACCAACCATTCAGCCATACCAATCGATTCTGGCAAACGATCAGGATTTCCTGATTTCTTCTCTAGCTGTGATAAATAAGGCTCCAATCTTGAGAAAATTTGATTGGAGTATCTATTTAAAGGCGCAGCAACGGCTAAAGAACCTGCAACGGCTAAACTAATAATTGCTTTCCAGTCAGCGGATAATAATTGTGCAGTCACCATTGCATCAGTTGTAATTAATGCAAACTCACTATAAGTCATCAATGCAAGAGAAGAAACAAACGCGGTTCTAGCCCGGAGACCTGAAAACAAAAAAAGCACAAAAAACAACACACCTTGCAAAGGTAATAGTAATAATAACTGCACTGCCTCAGATATATCTTGCCTGGTTGGTAAATCTGTCAATCCAATTTGCAAAAAGAACGCGACCAAAAGAATCTCCTTTAACCCCCAAAGTTTTTGAGCTAAATCATCAGATTTAGGATGTGATGCCAACATGATCCCTGTTAACAATGCACCAATGTCTGAAGAAATGGATACTGATTCAGCTATAAATCCACCCACTAGTGCTAAGGAAACACCGAATAACAAACGCAACTCTTCAGCACGACTAATATTAAGCAAAAAGTGTGCAATTGGACGTAATAATGGCAACAATAGTAAACCTAAAGCCCAAAATGTGGGTTGCTTACCCTCAGCTATTGCTAATAGAGCAATAGCAACAATGTCCTGCAAAATTAGAATACTTAAAACATCTCGACCATACAAACTAGATAGATCACCATTGTCCTCTAATACTTTAATTGCCAGAACAGTACTTGAGAAAGCCAGACTCGCTCCTAATATTAAGGCTCCAGTTACTTTTTCACCTAAACCAAAAAATACTGCCCCTGATATTCCGCTAACAATTAATAAATGTAAGCCCCCTACACTCAATACCTCTCGACGCAATAACGAACTTAACTTGAGCTTTAAGCCGACCGTAAATAATAAGAGTTCGATACCTATCTCTGCAAGATGCGCTAAATTATGCATAATCTCTACATTTAAGAGATTTAACACATATCCAGCCAATAAATAACCGACTAAGGGCGGAAATAACAAACGACTAGCAATTAAACCTGCTATATAAGCAGACCCCAAACACATTAACTCTTGCATATAACCCCATTGCTCTGATGATTGTTTTAAATCAAGTAAAGACCATGTTATTAGAAATAATACAACGGACTGATTAGCCGTAATGACAGATTTTCTTAGTCCAGTTAGGGAGCTACAAATGGAAAAAATTTTACACAGTAAATCTGTTTGTATTAGTCTGGGTGCATCGGGCTTCTTTTTAACAGTCTCAGAAAAAATCATTATTCAAAACCAAAGCAGATCACCATGAATTTATGTTAAAGTGCAGCCAGATTAAAATCAATCTCATTTAAAATTTAAATCCCGTTTCCACTAAACATATCTCACGTAATAATTATGATCCTATTGAGAATAGGGATACTATTATCTGCTGTCTTCACTACTCTAACGGTACTGGCTGATGAGGCTAACTACCCGGAATTAAATGACAGTGATGAAATTTCACTGATGCGAACATTGTCTGACTTTGGCCTGCATGACATGAAAGATGAGCGCTGGAACGCTTATGTTCAGGGAACCTATATTTCGCAATGGCAACCGGCTTTCCATGCAGCTTATAGTAATTACCATAACACCCCAAACTCCTTATCCAACAAGGCCGACAACAGTTTTACTGCAACAGTCACCCCTTATTTAAGTCTTAAAGCATGGTCTGGAGGTGAGTTTTATGCCGCTCCAGAAATGATCTCAGAATTGCCATTGTCCAACTTAAAAGGCTTAGGCGGTAGTATTCAAAACTTTGAGCTTCAAAAAACAGGTTCCGAAAGCGCCACCTGGTATTTAGCCAGAAGTTATTACAAGCATACCATTGGATTGGGTGGAATCAGTAATGAAATTAAATCTGCACCCCTACAATTAGCGGGTACAGAAGATAGTCGCAGAGTAGTTTTAACTGCAGGTAGACTGAGCGTTATTGATATCTTTGATAAAAATATTTATTCAGGCGATCTTCGCCACCAATTTTTTAATATGGCTTTTATGGCCAATGCATCCTACGACTTTGCAGCAGATGCAAGAGGCTATACCCAAGGTTTAGCGGGTGAATTTTATTATGATAACTGGGTATTTAGGCTAGGCCGATTTGCTGTCCCAACAGTACCTAATGTACTAATAATGGAAAACAATCCATTCAAGCTTTATGGTGATCAAGTAGAATTGGAACACAAACACGTTATCAATAATCATCATGGGGCAATAAAACTGCTGGCCTACAGAAATCGTGTAAATGCAGGTAAGTTCAGTGACGCCATTACTGCCTATAAAGCTGATTCTGGAAAAAACGCAACAACTTGTCCAGCTGATAATTACGGCTCTCTCAATTCATTAGCACCGGATATCTGTTGGGTCAGAAAAGCAAACACTAAAATGGGGATTGGTATCAATATTGAACAAGGCATTGCAGAGGATATCGGTGTATTTTTCAGAGGCATGTATTCAGATGGTAAAACGGAAGTCTACAACTATATGTCCGCCGACCAATCAATCTCGTTGGGTACAGACATTAAGGGCGCACACTGGGGACGAGAAAAGGATTCCGCAGGACTTGGCTATGCACAAAGCTGGCTTTCAAAAGACCACGCAACCTATTTAAATAGGGGCGGGATAGACGCCTTTCTCGGTGATGGCAAAATCAATTATAGCCCCGAACGAGTTGTCGATATTTATTACCAATGCCACGCGATGAAGTCTGTTTGGCTGACAGCGGACTATCAACACCTAATGAATCCTGGCTATAACTCTGATCGAGGTCCCGTTAACATTTATGGCGTTAGAGTACATTTGGAATTTTAAGTATCTATCTATAAACAATGGTTACTAGAAGTTTAACTTATTTGTCATCTTTGGATGTTAGGATTTTAAGCTACTAGTACCTCTACAGCCTCGTCGATCTAAATGATCTTCGGGGCTTTTTTTTCAACTGTGTTAACCCAAACTATGAGTACTACTGAATAAACCCGCTTTTACAATATAAGCGCTTATTGGCAGTATAAACAATATCCTGTCATGTACGATGGCATTAAACCGACTCAATAAGAAACACCTTATGAATTACCCAAGCGACAAAAATAACTATCTCATTGAACACGCCCTGCTCCTTACCGATAGCTACCAGCATTTGCTTTCGAAACCTTTGCTTGAAGGGACTGACTCTAACCAAGAATTGGCTTATCAATTATTCCATGCGCCCTTTGCCTTAGTTAGCCATAACATCGCCAGTGAACCCATTTTTAATTACGCCAATTTAAAAGCATTGGAACTGTTTGAACTAAGCTGGGAGGAGTTCACTCATCTTCCTTCCAGATTATCTGCGGAACCCGTTAATCAAACAGAAAGAGCCCGGTTGCTAGCCGAAGTTACTAATAATGGCTATATTGATCATTATGAGGGCGTTCGGATATCCAGCACTGGCAAGCGCTTTATGATTAAAAACGCCGTAGTTTGGAATCTAATTGATGCGGAAGGAATTTATAAGGGACAGGCTGCCCGTTTTGGCGAATGGATATATCTTTAAAAGCGTGAAGCCTGTGCATTATTTTCCGAAGCATGCTCGTTGGCTGATTTTAAGCACTGACGAGCAGAATGCGCACAACGTCCACAATCAACACTGACTTGTAAATCGCGACGCAAATCTCCCAGCGTCTTGGCTCCATTTCTGGCAGCTTGATAAATTTGTCGATCAGTTATCGCTTGGCAAATACAGACATACATAAAACAGACTCCACAATAATCTTATACAAATACAATTGTTAAGATCTATTCTCATTTGTATTGCTATATCTGTCAAGCATAATTTAACTTTTACTCCCCACCCGGCTCCATATAAGCCTGCAAGTAATTAGGCAGACTAACTTTATCGATGAGGCCTTGTTGGGTTTCTAACCAATCAATCGCTTCTTCGCAGTGCTCAAGCAACTCGACTAGCAAATCACGACTTACATAGTCCTGTAATTCTTCACATAAAGCCACAGCTTCAATTAATGTAGGTCGTTGACACTCTTTCTCATATTCCAAATCGGCACTCAAACATTCAACGACATCTTCACCAATCAACAATTTACCGAGATTTTGCAAATTAGGCAGACCCTCTAAGAAAAGGATACGCTCGATGAGTTCATCGGCTTCCTTCATCACTCGAATGGATTGCTTATACTGGTAGTCATTGAGCTTTTCCAAGCCCCAATAGCGAAACATACGGGCATGCAAAAAATACTGATTGATTGAAGTTAATTCATTCTTAAGTACTTTATTAAGACTATCGATGATCTTTTTATCGCCTTTCATATCACACCCCTTATTGTTTATAGGCCTGGTTTCATTTGACTCTGCTGGTAATTCTCTAACCCCACCAGATTAATCAATCGCAACTGTTTCTCTAACCAATAAGCATGATCCATTTCAGTATCATCCAATTGCACGACCAACATATCCCTAGAGACATAGTCTTGTGCCGCTTCGCAGGCAGCTATGGCTTTTTTTAATTCTCCGACCACATGATATTCCACATCCAGATCAGCTTTTAACATCTCTGGAACCGTAGTGCCCACCGTTAAAACTTCACGTTTAGCTAGATCAGGCGTACCTTCCAAAAACAGAATACGCTGAATTAAAGCACGAGCATGCAAACGTTCATGTTCAGATTCATGCAAACTTTTTTCAGCAAGATGACTCAGGCCAAAATCAGCATACATTTCCCCATGAATCAGATACTGATCAGATGCACTCAGCTCACCCGCAAGCAAACTGTTAAGAATTTCCAGTATATTATTGTCGCCTTTCATATTGCCCCCTTAAGGTAAATTAAACTTAAGCCTATGAGTTAGGCGTGATAACGGTTAATACAGTGATTTGTTTCAAACAATGCTAACGTCAAATCATTCTTTTGGAAAGAAAAAATACCTGTTGTTCTTAGAAAATTATAGAATCACTGCATAAAACTACAACTTTGATAAAATTACCATGAATAGCACCCAAATAAAATGTCTTTGTGTATTTTCTGTTTTTGCTATTATTGGTTTCGGACCCATATCACCCGGCTGCTTAATCGGTATGTATATTGTCATAACCCGCCCGAACTGGTTCTTAAAACTTGCGGACAATCTGTATGATAACCCGGTGACGCAGGCCACCAGCATAAACACACCCTCAAAAAACTTACGTATTAAGTGCTTCCTTTGTTTATTGACCTTGTTTATTATTGATATTGCGCCCGTTCCAGTTACCCCAGTCATTGCTTTTATTATTATTCTGAGTCGACCTCGCGGGTTTTATCGTGTCATTAGAGGTGTTTACGCTGACATCGGTTAAAATGTATCTTAAGAAAAGCAATCCAAACTTAGTTATCATTTTTAAAGGTATTACATGCATAAGTTAAAGACCGCATTATTCCAACTTCCAGCCATTTTTATACTGGCGGGTTGTATGGGTCAGCCCACCGTAGAATCAAAACTCAACAACATCAGTACTGGAATGACTAAGCTCCAGGTTTTATCCCTGATGGGTATACCGGATCAAGCCTCCAGCGCCAACGGCTCCGAAGATTTAACCTATTTACTCAATGAATCATCATGGGACACTCAATCACCAGTCCCCTATGTCATACATTTAGTCAATGGTAAAGTCGACCGCTTTGGAACCCAGAAAGAAATGGTGCAATTTGAACTGACAAATCCTAATGCGGGTAAAACAAAGAAGGTAGACATCTTTTCTGAGTTTACTAAACTCGATGAACTACGGAGAAAAAAACTGATTAATGATGCTGAGTATTTTAGGCAAAAAGAAAGACTTCTAGACCAGCTCTAAGGTGTCAGCCTGTTAAAACCAACGGCAATCCAGGCTGAAGGGGGTATTTATTGTGAAGCATTATTAATTAAAACCACTTTCAATGCCGAGACGCAGTTGCCTGGTTATGGTCTGCACGGCTACCGACCCGGGCAGTGACACCATCACTATTCAGCAACTGCTGGACCATCAGGGTGGCTACAATGATGGTCAATTACCCAACGTAAGTTTGGCGCCGGATCCTACATACAATATGCGGGCAATCGCTATACAATTGGGTCTTTCCTCCACAATCGACTATTCCCTATTCGGGCCTAGGAAACACTATCGGTAATTTGATCAACAGTAATCCGGCGCTGTGAGCAAAAAGTCAAGAGGAGGAAATAAAAGATTGAATTACTCAATCTTCATGTTTTTAAATTTCCGCAGCCTAATACTTCTAAAGCTCATCCAGGAGCCCTGGCATTTTTATGCTGAAACCAGAAAACCTCGCCCCTGATCTTTACGCTTCCCACATAAACTCAAATCATATAAACAAACACAATTACGACCTGATTTTTTAGCTTGATACATAGCTTGATCAGCATGGCGCAACAACGTATCGGCATCATTTTTGTCTATCGGAAATATAGTGATACCGATGCTTGCACTCACAGAGACCTGATTTACTTCATCCAGAAAAATGGGTAAGTTGATACTGTCAATGACTCGTTGCAACACACTATGATAGTCCTCAACCAGTTCCAGGTTATTTAGCAACAGCACGAACTCATCTCCACCCAGTCGACCAACAGTATCGTTGGACCGAACTGCGCTTTGCATCCTATGCGCAACTTCGATTAACAATTTATCGCCTACATCATGACCAAACTGATCGTTAACGGGCTTAAAGCCATCAAGATCCAGATAGCAAATAGCCAATAATTGATGAGTGTGTTCGGCCAAGACAATTGCCTGGCTTAATCGGTCACTGAGTAGCTGACGATTTGGCAACCCTGTCAGAATATCATGATAGGCAAGCTCTGAAATTTGTTCCTCATGTTTCTTTTGCGCAGTAATATCGGTACAGGAACCAATATAGCCCGTGAAATACCCCTGTTCGTTAATCAGCGGTACACCATGGGCATCAAGCCATCGATATTCACCATCATGGCGGCGCAGACGGTATTCCGTACGAAATTCTTTACGCTGATCAAAATGCGTCACGTAAATATCCATGCAACGATCAAAATCTTCTGGATGCACTGCCTCGGCCCAGCCATTTCCCATTTCCTGATCCATACTGCGTCCCGTAAAATCCAGCCAAACCTGATTAAACCAAGTGCATAATCTATCTTTACCGGACATCCAGATCAGAACGGGGGCAGAATTTGCCAGTGTGCGAAAACGTTCTTCGCTTTGCTTCAATTCAGTAGTCCGCTCTTCGACCCGCTTCAGTAGCAGAGCCCTGTGTCCGGTTGACACCATAACAAATGCGCCAAACAAACTGCTGATCAATAGTCCGGCCAATAAAATGATCCATGCAGTATAGGAGCGGTGATCAGCAAAATAATTCTGGGTGGGTATGATATCAAATCGCCATTGACGGCCACCGATCGGAATGATTGAACTGCTGATTAAGGAAAGGCTTTTTCCAAAAAGCCCTTTTTCTTTCAGAGTGAAGGGTATGAGTTCTTTCTGACCACTGGCAAAAAGCAATTGCTCCCCTACCGGCGCAGTCTCATCAATAAGTTGATAAGACAATTTATCGGTGTTCAGGTTCTGCAGCGACGCAGTAACAATATCTCCCCCTCTAAATACCAAAAGGACATAACCGGCAATATTGAGACGGCGTTCTACCAGGTTACTGTGCGGAAGATTCTTTTTATAGAGAGGCAAAAAAGCAAGAATGCCAAATTGATTGCCCTTGTCCTGGACTAAAGTAATTCGTGCCGTTCCGGCGATTTCTCCAGTATCCCTCGCCCGATCAAGGGCTTCTCGCCTTATCGAATCAGAATAAAGGTCAAAGCCTAAAGCCGTTTCGTTCCCCTCATAGGGTTTTACAAAAGTAACAGGAACAAACTCCGGGCGTTCATTTGCGCGTAAAATATTTTTATAACTATCCCGTTCAGTGATCTGGAAATTGGGAAACCCATTCTTTCGCATGTTTTTTTCAAAAGAATCCCGCTTTGAAGAGGTAATGATGGGGCTCCATTCCAATGCTTGAATCCCCGGCAAACTATTTAATGAATTAGCAACAAAGACATCGAATTCTTCCCGTTCTACTGAATTCGAAGCCAAGTAAAAGCTTTCCAGTGAGCGTAGCGTATCTAAATACATCAGGATTGACTTTTCCAGCGTCACTTTAAATGAAGTAGTCTCCTTAACAAACTCGAATTTTAGTTGTTCACTTTCTTTTTGGCTTGCATAGAAAACGAGAGCTGTCGTCAGCAAAAACGTTGTTACAACGGCTAGACTGATAGCCTTTCGTCTGTTAACCCAATCTGAACTGGGTCTGAGTGTCCATATCAAAACTAATGGCGTAAAAATAAACACCCCAATAACATCACCTACCCACCATGTTCCCCAGTTAGTAAGAAAATTTGTTATTGGTATTCGATTGCTCAGCACCAGGGTTGTCACAGAGAGGGTCGAATTCACAAGAGAACTTAAAATGCCACCAAAAAGCATGAATGAGAAAACCTCTTTCTCATTCCCAAGTGAATTTGGGAAGCCAGCAAATCGTCTTAACAGATAAGCGCCGACAATGGCTTGCAAGGCTGCGCCTGTGCTAATCGCCAGTACAATCGTAATTGAAATAAAGATATCGAATGAAGAGCGGATGTCCCAGGTGGTGGAAAAATTGACCAGCAATGACCCCAACAGTATTCCCGGCCAAACACGATAGCCATAAAGCAGAATACCTGCCAGGGCAATACCGGAAGGTGGCCAAATAGCCGTTGCATAGCCGGGTGGAATAGCTAGAAAAGTACCTATTTTACCTGTGACAAAATAGGCAAAGGCTAAGCCTAGGATTTGCAGCATCCAGGTAGAATGATTAACTGTAGCAGAAATTGTTGAAGATAATGGTTTGATGCTTTTATTAAACATCTTCGAGACAACTATACAATTGATCACCACTATTTTTCGATAGGTTATATAAAATATATTTCATTCAGAAATTTCTGCGGTTAGAGTGTATAACTCTTATCGCTACCTCATCGCTATGGGGTCTGAAAGTTTTCTGGCTATTTTTTCAAACTCATTTCTCAGTTCAATGAACGCATCAACGATAACAGGATCAAAATGCTTACCCCGTTCGGAAATGATAATTTCTTCTACATTGAGGATTGGAAACGCCTTTTTATAAACCCGATTGCTTATTAGCGCATCGTAAACGTCAGCGAGAGCCATAATTCGTGCGGGTAGAGGTATATTCGTTCCAGACAGCTTATCAGGATATCCAGTGCCGTCCCAACGTTCATGATGCCACAATACCATTTGACGTGCGACTTCTAAAAAAGTCATGGGGGTCATGTCGCGATGATAAATAGAGGTATCCGCTTGATTAACTCCCTGTATCGCCTTGGCGATGGCATTCGCGCCAATGACGGTATGTGTCTGCATAATCGCGAATTCATCCTTGGTTAAAATACCGGGTTTGCAAAGAATATGGTCCGGGATTCCGACTTTGCCGATATCATGTAAGGGGGCAGCCTTGACGATTCTGGATAATTGTTCATCATCAAGTTGCTCTCGATAGTCAGCATGCGATTGTAATGCCTTGGCGAGTAAGGCTACATAGAACTGAGTCCGGTAGATATGATTACCCGTATCTCTGTCCCGTGTTTCTGCCAAGAGTGATAACGCGGCTAAACTGACGCTTTGTATCACTTCGTTATGATGCATACGCCGTTCTATTTCTAACTCCAGATAATGGTTCTGGTTTTTAAGCAAAACTTTTGCCCGTCGATTTTCCAGTTGCGTATGCACCCGTGCCAACACAAGCATGGGCTTGACTGGTTTGAGGATGTAATCTGATGCCCCTGATTCAAGGCCATGCTCTTCATCTTCAATACTGTCTTTTGAAGTCACAAAAATGACCGGTATATCTTTGGTGGCGGGATCGGCCTTTAAACGGGCTAACACGTCATAACCGTTGATATCCGGCATCATGACGTCCAATAGGATTAGATCCGGTTGCGGGTCGATATTGACGGCTCGAAGTGCTCTTGCACCCCCATCCGCAATACGGACACGATAATGTGGCTCTAACAACTCCCCCAGGATTATCAAATTTTCGACTTGGTCATCGACAATCAGAACGGTTTCCTTAACTGGACTCATCGTTTCCATTGAGTAATTGAATGGCTTCTGAATAAGAAAATCGCTCTATCAAATCATCTAGTCTTTCGACAATGGTTTTGTCCACAAAGACGCCGATAACTGAGCGAACTTCTCGGTAGTATTTTCGTGCCGACAAGTCTTCACTTGTCAGTAATTCGAGCAATTGACGAGTGGCCCGTTGATATTCTGCTTGGGTAATGGGCGATAAAACAGTTTCAGGTGCAATAGTGAGTTGATTGGTGTTCAACATACTGGACAGCTTTTGCAGCAACAGTCCTAATTGATTAGTCAAATCGTTAATCAGCGTCAGTAGGCCCTCTAAATCACCTTGTTGGGCGGATTTTTCGATTTGTGCTGACAAGTAACGAATATTTTCAGCACCAATATTCGCAGAAGAACCCTTCAGGGAATGCGCGAGAAACTCCAAATTGGCGAAGTCTTTATTTTCCAGAAAAAGGTTAAAATTTGCTGACGTTTTTTTATTTACTTCATAGTAGATTTTTAGCACATGAAAATAACGCTGCAGGTTGTTTCCAACAATTTTAAGCCCTTTCTCCGGATTAAAGCCAGATATTACTGACAATGCATCCAGGGGGTCGGCCCCTTTACTGGATGTAGTTTGTTGAATTGGGAATATTGTCTGATTGGATTGAACCCTTATCCTCGGTAAGTTACCCAGCCAACGCAATAAGGTCAGATATAAAATATCCGGATTCAACGGCTTAACGATATGCTCATTCATGCCGGCTTCCAAGCATATTTGCCTGTCTTCGGCAAAAGCATTAGCCGTCAAAGCCAAAATCGGTTTAGCCTGATAAGCCTTTAGTTGTCTGAGATGTCGGCAGGCTTCTAATCCATCCATGACAGGCATTTGGACATCCAACAATATCAAGTCATACTCATTTTTGTTTGCCAAGACAATGGCTTGCTCCCCAGTTTCTGCCAAGTCGGTTATAAGCCCAGCATCATGTAAAATTTCCAGGGTAATATCCTGATTAACCTTGTTATCCTCGGCCAATAAGATGCGACGACCTTTCAAAGAACTTAGATCAAGTTCACCTTTCACGACTTTATTCAATAAGGTTTTTTGCCCTGTATACGCCCCTAAAATGGCTTCCATTAAAGTCGAAGAGGTGAACGGCTTTGTAATAACATCAACAATTGAGGTATTGCAGAGAATTTCTTTCGGATATTCATGATCGTAGGGCGTTACTAAAATCACCGGCGGCACTTGCTCAAACGGCAAAGCATGTATCTTTCGCGCTGTCTCAATACCATCCATTTCCGGCATTTTACAATCCAACAAAACCAAATCGTAAGGGCGTTTTTGTTGATCAGCTTCTTCGATCAACACCAAAGCCATCTTACCCGAATCAGCCATGGTTACAAGTACATTTTGAGAGTTCAGACAATCAGCTATGGCTTCTCTCGCTTCTTCAACATCATCCACCACTAATAATTCCAACTTGCGCCCCACTATCTGTGGGAGACTATCTGCGACTACAACAGATTTACTAAAACGAACTTCAAACCAGAAAGTACAGCCATGTCCTTCAACGCTCTCAACACCTATTTTACCCTCCATAAGTTCAACCAACCGTTTGCTAATGGCAAGCCCCAAACCGGTTCCGCCAAATTTTCGTGAGATGGTGGCATCGGCTTGAGTAAAGGGTTGAAATAATGTTTGGCATTGGGTTTCGCTTAAACCAATTCCGGTGTCAGACACTTCAAATCGGATCCAGAGGTCTTGAGCGGTTTGATTAACAAAACGAGCACGCAAAATAACAGTACCGGATTCAGTGAATTTAAGGGCATTATTGACCAAATTGAGTAAGATTTGTCCTAAGCGAACACGGTCGCCACATAAAAAGCGAGGCAAAGCCGGGTCAATCCGGCTAATCATTTCCAATCCCTTCAATTCCACTTTGTTGCTGGTTAAAACATAAATATGTTTAAATAACTCATCAAGATTGAAATCAGTTGATTCTAAAGTGAGTCTGTCTGCTTCGATTTTTGAGAAATCAAGGACGTCATTAATGATTTCAAGCAGATGCTCGGCAGATTCATTGATCTTATTAAGCCGTTCCACTTGCTTGGGCACAACCAGTTCCCGACGCAGCAGATAGGTAAAGCCAATGATCGCATTCATTGGAGTGCGAATTTCATGGCTCATATTCGCAAGAAATGTACTTTTAGCCGCATTAGCGGAATCGGCTGCCTGCTTTGCCGCCTGTAAGGCTTTCATCATTTGTTGTTGCGTGGTGACATCCTGCAATGTGCCGACTAATTTCTCAACTTGCCCCTGTGTGTTGCGAAAAACCTCGCCTTTCAGTTGGGCATAATGACAGTCCCTGTGGCTCTCAAGGATAAGCGATAATTCGAAAGGCTGATCATTAAAACGGGTTTGATCAAGCAGAGCCTGAAAGTCTTCACGGCTAGAGGCTTTAAGCTTGGAAAGGAAAGTTTCCGTATTGATTGGGGTTGCGGGAGGCAACTCTAAAATCCGGTAAATTTCATTCGTACATCGCCAAATTCCGTTGGGCAATTGCCATTCCCATCGACCGACTTTAGCTAAAGCTTGCGCTTCCAGCAATTGATCCTGGCTAATTTTCAAATCATGAAACAGTAGATTGATGGGTTTACGAATGGCGGTTACCACCAACGCCTTATAAATCAAATAAAAGGCAACAATTTTAAATAGATGACCAAGCTCATTGAACATATCGCTCATAGTGTCGGTCACGTATTGTGTAAAACACAATTCCATAGCGATCATGAATAGCAGCGAAAAATGAATCAGTTGGTATTCTCGTGGCTCAAAATGGTGTTTTAACCGATTTAAGATAAGAACATTAAGCGTAAGAATGGCACATATGACATATTCACTGATTATTTTAAACTCTGTTAATCCTTGGCCGGCGACAAAACAAGACGGAAAATTTTTAAAATAAAGAATTGAGGCGACCAGCAATGATGTCGTCAAAAAACATCCCGGAAACACTAAAAATTTTTTAATCGGTTTCTCGGCTCCTAGTGCAGTAAAAGCCAGTAATAGACAGACAGACTCCAGATAACGTCCTGCAATCCAAAATTGTGGGGCGTAATAATCATAATCGTTGAAAATACCCATGCCTTTATAAGAAAGGGTATGTAAAAGATCAATGAGGCCAATGAAAAAATTGGAAATTCCAATAAAAAGCAGGTATTGATTGCGAATCGATTCCCAGCAATTGATGACAATGATGAAAACCGTTACTGATATAAAAATGCTAAACAGTTCTGCGATGCTGTGAAATAATAGGTAACTGTAACGTGTTGTTAGGTGTACGCCTGCCAGTAACAGGAAAATCGCGAAGACTTCACCCAGCATTTGATCCCTTTGTTTATGTCTTTTCAGGCTATAACCATAGACCATAGAAAAAATATTCAATTGAGGTCGCTCACTAAAATTTATACTTTGCTAGGGAACGTGCATGAAATAAGTTGAGCAACTTGGAACTCCGGGATCTAAGCCCTAACAGCTGAAATTTCAGAATGCAATGCGTTTTTATATTAGCCGCTTATCGCTTAGGCGTTAGCTTAAGCACCCTACCTTCGGGTTCATCGGTTAAAACCCAGATTGATCCATCAGGAGCCGTAGTAATATTGCGAAAGCGGGTTTTAAGTTCCGTCAAAAAAGTCTCCTGTTTCAAAACTTTTCCTGCTTTCAATTCCACTCGCCGCAATTGCTCCCCTGCCAGGGCTGAAACCAATAAATCGCCCTTCCAATCCGTGAACAAATCCTTGTCGTAAAAAGTCATACCTGAAGGTGCAATTGAGGGAACCCAATATAAGAGCGGCTGTTCCATTCCATCCATCGCTACTTTGTCAGAAATCGGCAGACCGGTATAATCAACGCCGTAAGTTATTTTCGGCCAACCATAATTTTTGCCACCCTCAAGCACATTGATTTCATCACCCCCTCTGGGGCCATGTTCATTCTCATAGATTGTGTTCGTCGCTTTATCAAAAGCTAGCCCTTGGGGGTTACGATGACCGTAACTGAAAATCCCCCTGTCCCTCTTTTCTTCGATAGGAGCGCCATCATCTCTCAAATGCATGATTTTACCAAAATCACTCATCAAATTTTGCGCCTCTTCCTTATAATCAAAGCCTTCGCCTAATGATAGGAGGAGCGTTTTGTCTGGCAGAAATAAAATACGGGCACCAAAATGGTTAGTCCCTTTTTTATGTGGATTCGTTTCGAAAATTTGAGTAACCTCGCTTAAGATTTTTCCATCAAATTTTGCACGGATCAATGTCGTTGCATTATCTTTTTCTGTACCCTTGGCAAAGCTTAGATAAATAAGTTGATTGGTCGCAAAATCGGGGTGCAAAGCTACATCAAATAAGCCCGCCTGTCCCTTATAAAGAACCAGTGGTACACCAGAAATTGGAGCAGATAATTTTCCATCTTTAAGTAAGCGCAGTCGCCCCGCTTTTTCCGTCACCAGGGCAGAACCATCAGGCAAAAAGGCAAGGCCCCAAGGGTATTCCAACCCCGTTGCCATTGTTTCAATATTGATTTTGATTTGGGTGGGTGGCGTAGTATCAGAGCGCGGTGCATCCGCTCCCTCTTGTGTACAAGCGGAAATAACGACTAATGTTAGAAGCAGATTGAGAATAATTTTCATATAATTGATGATATATAATTAACCAATATAATTAAAGTGTTTTCACCGCCAACTCTAACACACCTACCCTCCCTAATCATTAGTTAGTATTAAAACAAATTGAACAGGACATAACTGCCGTATCGAGACGCTGAACGTCGCAAATATTCCAAGCTGATAACTAGGGCTATTTCAGACAGTTGCATAACTTAAGCATTTTTTGTAGGAGCGGCGTAAACGCGGCTAAAGCCGCTCCTACAAGAGTCCTTCGACAAGCTCAGTGCGAGCGGTTAAGTCTTGGTGCTTGTCCCGTCTTAAGTTGGTAGTCCTTAACACAACCGACACAAACCTTCATCCAACGACTCTGGATATTATTGCAACCTGGAGAATGATCAGGGCACAACTAACTGGAGAAAGTTCGATTAATCGCCTATTAAATGGCTACTCGGTATGAAATAACTTGCTCAGAAACCCGGTATCAGTGTGTAGCTGTTCAATCCGTTTTTTTGCAGCGATACCGAATTGGGAGTCTGGCTCTTTATGACTGAGTTGCTCAAGCACTGACAGGCTTTTTTTGTCCAATAACTCAATGGCATGAAGTCGGACTGCTGGATAATAAGCCCGCAGGGCAGCCAGCTCCCTAAGATAGGTATTCGCTTCATGTAATTGTTTGAGCATGACTCGCTCAGGATTATCAGTAAAAAGATCGCGTAACAGATTGCCGTAATGCTCCTGCTCTCTTAATAATTCCCTGGGATCAATTTTACGGGGTTCGGTTGGATCGTCGCAGCAACTGGCCATGGTTTTGTCTCCACTTTATTGAGATGTTGAACGTAAGAAACGGCTTAATATACTCCAGATTGGCGGATAAATACTCACTCAAAACGAGTGAAGGACTATAACCATAAGAAGTAAACTTCATGACTTCTTGATCACCAAACCACGAAAATGCTTGTATCGCATCATCCAGGGTAAATGGCCTGAGGATTGTTCATTCTGTAGTTCCATTGTTTGCATCATGTACCACGCATTTCAAATAACGTTTAATGTTATAAAATCCAACATCGCTGATGATATATTGTGACTTACGCTAAAAATAACAGCTGTTTGGCTAAATAGATTAACGTATTAGCCCAATACACTGGCTTATTACTTAAGAACATCAACGTCTTGCTGAATACATTAATGTTTTTCGATATATTGTTGCTTCTTTCCCTGGATACATCAACCTTTCGCTGGATAAGTTGTCATTTTTTCTAAATACGGCATCCTTTAGCTGGATAGGTTGTCATTTTTTCTAAATACAGCATCCTTTAGCTGGATAGGTTGTTCTTTTTCCTGAATACAGCATCCTTTAGCTGGATAGGTTGTTCTTTTTCCTGAATACAGCATCCTTTCGCTGGATAGGTTGTTCTTTTTCCTGAATACAGCATCCTTTCGCTGGATAGGTTGTTCTTTTTCCTGAATACAGCATCCTTTCGCTGGATAGGTTGTTCTTTTTCCTGAATACAGCATCCCTTCGCTGGATAGGTTATTCTTTTTCCTGAATACAGCATCCTTTAGCTGGATAGGTTGTTCTTTTTCTTTAATATCTTACTTTATTACCGGCAAAGGCCCTCCTTTTTAGATGGCTTCTTGTTGTATTTATCAGTACATTGATGTTTCTTTTAAATCACTAATCTAATGCTCAATAGTTTGGCTAATGCATCAGTTGAACGTTGATTTCATTGATCATTAAATGAACCCGCCTGATTTATCCCTTTATCCAGGGAAGACTCTAATGACTGTTACGTAAGCACCTGAAAATATTTATTTATTATTTACCTATCTTTTGTAGGAAAAAGGTCTATGCTCTTACAAAACACATTCGTGTTTCTAACCCAAGGAATGATTAATATGAAGAAGATTAAAGTTTTATATGACTTTGTACTATTTACTATTGCTGAAAAACTGGGCTTTTATAATAACGTCTTGGATAAACTAACCGGTAACCCCTTCTTCACGGCCCCTTATATTTCTTTGACGGACGTTAAGGCAAAGTTAGACGCCTTTGAAGCAGCCATATTAGCTGCCAGTGATGGTGCGCATTCTGCAATATC
>Ga0194062_1000393_pt1 | contig 18258 bp, 15 predicted proteins | sample SepL2225m_MetaG_FD_155481 | JGI IMG/M metagenome (GOLD analysis project Ga0194062, IMG submission 155481) | Anoxic zone freshwater microbial communities from boreal shield lake in IISD Experimental Lakes Area, Ontario, Canada - Sep2016-L224-25m | ecosystem: Environmental > Aquatic > Freshwater >... | reverse complement strand
GTATAGGGGATCTTCAGAACATTCAGTATCGAAGGGCTGATATGAAGAAGGGCTCCGGTGCCTTCCATCATTTCGACCATATTGAAAACCAGAAGTGGTTTTATTTTTTTTAGTTGAGCGATGACCACGTCGAGGTGGATGTCGAAAGGCACTTCCGATGATTCATAGCCCAGTACTTTCAGAGCTTTGTTAATATGTTTTATCTGTCGGACGACATCCAGTTCATCTTCTTTCGGGTTTTCCGACATCCTGTTGTACAGGAAAACGACGCGGTTGTTTTTCATTTTTTGTTGGGGCGTTCAGCGTTATTGGGTTATTGCGTTCATAATTAAGTAGCGAAGTAGCGAAGTAGCGAAAATCATTCAACATTCGACATTCGATATTCAATTCCTTCATTCCTTCATTCCTTCATTCCTTCATTCCTTCAATCGCCGACTCCATGATCCACCCCATCAGCTGCAGATAGGGTATTCCCTGGAGGTTGCAAATGATGGGCAGGTCTGAATGTTCGGGATGAAGTCCGGCAAGCGGGTTCACTTCCATGAATCCGGGATTGCCGTCGGCATCAAGGCGAAGGTCGACTCTTCCGCCATCGCGGCAATTCAGTGCTCTCCAGGCATCGAGGGAGACCTGTGCGCAACGCCGGGCAAGTTCATCAGTGACAATCCGGTAAACAACCCGTTCTTCGCATTCCTCTTTGTTTACATAAGTATAGGCGTCGGCTTCGGCTTCGGGATTCAGGATCACCTCCATGACTCCCACCGACCGGGCTTTTTCGCCTGTACCTACGATACCTACTGTAAATTCGCGGCCGGGAAGATATGTTTCAATGATCAGTCCCTGTTGAAAACGCGGAAGCAGTTCCAGACAGGTCTTTTCAAGTTCTTCGGGCGTATTCACCTTACTTTTCGAATCTATCCCTTTGCCGGTGCCTTCTCCAAGGGGTTTGACAAAGAGGGGATAAGGGAGATTCACCGAAGCGATATCCGCCTTCACCGTAACCACAGCAAAATCAGGGGTTGGAACGCCGCAGTCCCTGACAACATGCTTTGTCATTCCCTTATGGAGTGTCAACGCAAGCACCAGGGGGCCGGAAAACACATAGGGGATACGATAGGCATCGAGCAAAGCAGGGACCTGGGCTTCGCGACCGATACCATACATGCCTTCGCAGATGTTAAACACCAGGTCCCAGCGATCACCACCGGCAAGCCGGTCGACAAGCTTTCTCACATGGCCTATCCTGACCGTTGAATACCCGAGCTGCTGAATGGTTTTTTCAATGGCTTCGACCGTACTCTCGCGGTCGAATTCTGCTGTTTCTTCTTCAGAAAAACCTTCTTTCAGATAATCTGACCGCAGGTCGTACGTAAGGCCGACTACCATAGTCTAAGAGAAATCGGGGTATAGGAATTCGCGGTTCTCAAAATTACGGAGTTTTGCATAACCATCTTCACGATGACCTTTGAAATAATCGGGGAGCAAAGGAATTTTACCGCCACCGCCGGGAGCATCTACAACATAAGTCGGAACGGCATACCCGCTGGTATGGCCACGCAAGCCTTCCATGATCCCGAGTCCCGTGTTTATAGAAGTCCTGAAATGGCCTGAGCCAAGTACAGGATCGCATTGGTAAAGATAATACGGTTTAACCCTTGCCCGAAGCAGTGTATGCATCAGATCTTTCATTACCTGTACATCATCGTTTATGCCTTTCAGAAGAACGGTCTGGCTTCCGAGCGGGATCCCGGCATTGGCGAGCTTTTCGCAAGCTTCTTTGACTTCCGGTGTCATCTCGTCGGCATGAGTGAAATGTATGCTCAGAAAAAGAGGGTGGTATTTCTTCAGCATATTTACCAGGGGGCGTGTAATACGCTGTGGCAGTACCACCGGGACTTTCGTGCCTATGCGGATGATTTCCACATGAGGAATGCCACGCAGCCGTGATAGCAGGTATTCAAGGTGCAGATCAGGCATTGTGAGCGGGTCGCCTCCCGAGATCAGCACATCACGGATCTCAGGATGATCCTGTATATAATTGAGGCCGGCTTCCCAGGCTTTTACACCAACATGGCATTTGTCTTTTGCTACCATGCGTGTGCGGGTACAATACCTGCAGTAAGTTGAACAGAAACCTGTAACAAGGAACAGCACACGGTCGGGATAACGGTGCACGATATTCTCAACAGGGCTGTCATGTTCTTCCGATAGCGGATCAGCGTTTTCTCCCGGGTGAACGATAAATTCATCGAATACCGGTACAACGCTTTTGCGCAGGGGATGATCAGCATTTGTTCTGTCGAGCAGGCTGATGTAATAAGGAGTTATTCTCAGTGGTAATGAGTGATTATTGCCATCTGGTTTTACTTCATTGTCGGAGAGACGGATGAACCTGGAGAGTTGCTGAATTGAACGGGCACTGTTCTTGATCTGCCAGTGCCAGTTGTTCCAGTCCCTGAGCGTAGCCTCAGGAAAAAATTCCTGTAGAAAAGCAAGAGAACGTTCAGAAGTTAAGGATTTGTCGCGATCGCTGCGGGATCTGAGATATTCGTCTAAAAACGAGGCTTCGTCTATGAACGATTGTTTACTTGGAGGCTCTTCGTCTTCAGAGAGCTCAGGACGAGGCATTACAATCTTCTCGTTGGGTGATTTTTCCATTGCAGTTTTTTAAATATTCAATTTATGTTAATATGAAAAAGTTTATTGTTACTTATTGCTGATGAATTAACGGCGAAATTATAGATTATTATATAATGGAAGAATAAACATTTTATATTTATTTTTCGCGTACAAAAATACATCGCAATTAGCCGTTATTTTTATTTATTTTTGACAAATCTTATAGATTTTGTTAACACTGATTTGTTAATAAACTTTTTCTGAATGAAGCTGTTCTGCAGGCAGTTTGGTAGCGGTCCTCCGATGGTTATACTTCACGGATTGTTTGGTATCTCTGACAATTGGGTGAGCATTGCCCGCGCATTAGGCGAACGATTTACTGTTTATGTTCCCGATCTTCGCAATCACGGACTATCACCGCATAGTGAGGTATTCGATTTTGCTGTTCTGGAGGATGACTTACTCGGGCTGATGGAGGAATTTTCCCTTAACAATATCATATTATTAGGACATTCGCTGGGTGGGAAAACTTCTATGAATTTCGCGCTCCATCATCCGCTGTCAATAAAAAAGTTGATTATAGTGGATATTGGTTTGAAGAAAGCCCCGGGAAATACAGAACACCAGATGCTGATTGATGCCATGCTGAGTGTCGATTTTTCTAAAGCAAGAGCCCGTTCTGATGTGGAACGTCAGCTTGAGACTAAAGTACACAGCCTGCGTTTGCGTCAGTTCCTTCTGAAAAATGTTTATTGGCGTGATAAATCAACCCTGGACTGGAGGCTTAATCTGCAGGCCATTAATAATAATCTGTTGAATGTTTTTGAAGGAGTGGATTTCCCCGGCCAGTATAAAGGGCCGGTTTTATTTATCAGAGGTGGCCGTTCCGATTACATAGAGGAGCAGGATTTGCGGGATTTACAAAATAAATTCCCCGGGGCTATCGTGAAGACCATTCCGGAAGCCGGTCATTGGGTTCACGCTGATTCACCCGGGGAATTCCTCGAAGCCGTCAGGACTTTTCTTGATCAATAGCGGCTTACATCAATACTGGAGACGGCAGTCTCAATAGTGATATAGATCTTCTTAGTACTGCTGCTGAAGTTTGATGTCTGATACATCCGGTCAGCTTTTTTATCGAATCCTTGGAAGTTACGGCTGATCATGAATGACTCTGAATTGATCTGGCAGCCGACGCTTTCAGGAACTTCCACTTTGATGGAAGAAGCGCCTGCGTTCATTGTAACACGGGTACAGGGGCTTTTATCACCCAGTTTCATTTTAATGGATGAGGCGCCCGCATCAACCGAAATGGTGTCGATCAAATAATTGGTCAGATCAAGGTTCATCGCGGCAGCCCCTATGTCGAATATCAGCTTCCATACAGGTTTTTCATTCAGTTTGATATCTACCTTATTGCTGTGAACGGAAGTGCTTACATGGCTTTTCTCGAGGGACAGGTTGATTGTTTTAGCGCCGAGAGTGTCTTTTGAAGTGAGGGAATAATTCCCGATATCACCTGTTTTCCTGAAACTCAGGAAGTCTGATGTCAAACCTTCTATTGAGAACGAACCTGCCGCTGCATCCAGGTCAAGAATGCCGCGCTTTGCAAGAGAATCGGAAGGTACGCTGAGATCCTGTTCGGAGTAATTTCCGGATGTCGAATCCGTTTCATCATCGCTCCAGTCGTAATGATTCTGCCATCCGTTATGAAAGCCCCACCAGGGGGTATGTTCGGTAAGTCGGTTAAAAAATGTAACAGTAAATGCAAGTACAATAATTACCGTGATGATCTTGTAGAGATCTTTTATCGGGAGGACTGCAATTCCCCAGAATATAAGGATCAGGGGCCAGAGGTTCCAGAGGATTCGCCATCCGGAATCGATATATCCCAGGTTGCTCATCAGGATCAGAAGTCCGAGGGCAATCAGGATAACAGGCCAGAAAATATGTCTGAATTTCATATGATGTTTATTTTAATCATGAATATTATTTTTTACCGGTTATAGCATTGATCAGCAGACCTCCTCCGATCACTACCAGGATCACAGGCCATAGGTCCCCGAAATCGATACGCGGTACGAACTGGTTGATCAGGAATAGAATGCCGAGAGTGATCAGTACGAGCCCCCCTACAACACTTCCTTTGGTTTTCTCATTTTTGGAGAAAGGATCAGCTGGAGGTGTTTTGGGCGGATCTGGAGTTTTGAAAGGATCCTGGGAAGTGAAAGGATCCTTTGGTTTGAAAGGGTCAGCCGGGGCTGAGGGATCAGGATCAGGAGATGAAGTTCCGGTCCTCCCCGAATTGAACTGTTCGTATGAGACGGGTTTTTCGGGAGTAACGATCCAGAGGATAAAATAGAGCATGACGCCTCCGCCAACGGCAAGAGTAAGGATTACAAAAGCAAGCCGGATCAGCAGGGGATCTGTATCGAAATATTCAGCAAGGCCTCCGGCGACACCTCCGATTTTTCGGTCAACGACACTACGATATAAACGTTTAGGTTCCATGGTATATTTATTTGGTATGAAAGCTTAGACGTTATTCCGCCGGGCAGGTTACAGCTCAGCCGGCAGCAGGATGATTCCTGCGGTACATGCGGGATGACAGCAAAACGCTGAGTTCGAACAGTCCGTAAAGAGGGATGGCAACGATGAGTTGACTGAACATGTCGGGACTTGGAGTGATAACGCCGGCGACGATGAGAATGATGATAAGGGTGTGTTTACGGTATTTCTTCAGCATTGCCGGGGTAAGTATGCCGATTTTTGTGAGAAGCAATATCAGCACCGGAAGTTCAAAAACAAGGCCCATCATCAAGGTAAGCAGGGTGATATTGCTTACATAGGAAGTCAGGGCAATCTGGTTCTTTACTGAAGCACTTACCGTATACCCGCCTAGAAAATTAATCATCAGCGGGGCGACAAGAAAATAAGAAAATAAAACACCTGTTACGAAAAGAAAGAACACACTGAAAACAGCTCCCCTCGACGCGCTGATCTCTTTATCGGTAAGGCCGGGTTTGATAAACCTCCATAATTCCCATAAAATATAGGGTAGGGCTAGGATCAGTCCGGCAATCAGCGAAATATTCATATGGGCAAGGAACTGACCTGCCATACTGATGTTGATGAGTTCGAAATGCGAGGGGTCAATACAGAGTGAGGGCATGGAAAGCATCCCACCAAGCTTGCACAGCATGCGGTAGGTTATAAAATCATTTGATTTCGGTCCTAATATTATAGTGTCGAAAAGAATGTCCTTGAAAGCAAAGGCAAGCAATGAAAACAGGAACACCAACAGCAGTGAACGCCAGATCATGCCCCTGAGCACGTCGAGGTGCTCCCAGAAACTCATTTCTTCGCCGTCCTTGTTTTTTTTACTGAAACCCGGAATACTGATCATAGGGAAGCAAAAGTAAAAATAATTCCCGATCCTTATACCCCGGGCCTATCTCATTTGGCATTTTGTCTAAAGTCTTTATACTTTTTAAACATGGCTGTTGTGTATATGCCGTTTTTCATGTAGGTTTGATCTCTTATTACCGTTAATGTGTTTGCTGTTGCAAAAAGATCAATCTTGTTTTTGTGCCTGCTGTTAATTGATCTTGTACTATACAGCCAGGATCACTCCCTCGAATCTTATATCAGGCTGGGTGTAGATAATAATCCGCTGTTAAAAGACCTTTCGAACCAGATCAGGTCAAACCGCTACGACAGCCTCATCACCCGTGCAACCTACCTGCCCCAGGTCAATTTTAACGCCATGATGATGTATGCTCCTGTTGTCAACGACTGGGGGTTCAGCGATGTGATCACAAACGGGCAGGAACTCATGGGTACCCTGAATGTCAATCAGCAGATTTTCAATAAAAAAACAAGAGAAGTGAATTACCGGAAGTTCGGGCTGGAAAACACCAGCCTCGAGAATTCACGGAACCTGAGCGTCAATGAGCTTAAAAAGGCTATCACGGCCCAATACCTGACTGCTTACTCGGCCATTATGGAAGCAGAATTTCAGCAGGAGATCCTTTCGACACTGAAAGAAGAAGAAATGGTGTTAAAGATGTGGGTGCAGAAAGGAACTTACCGACAGACCGACTATCTTTCGGTAAGGGTGGAGGTCATTCAGCTTGAGAGAAATATCAGGAATCTTGAATTTCAGTACAGGAAGGAGTTTTCGAACCTCAACGTCATCTGCGGAATAAGCGATACGGCAGTTTACAAACTGGGCCTTCCTTCTATTGAAGAGATCATCAAACGCTCGACCGCAAATTCTCTTTTTTTTAAAAAATTCGTCATTGACAGTTTACAGATCCAGACCGAAAAACTTCTGATCGACCGCAAATACAAACCCACCGTCAACTGGTTTTCCGATGGAGGCCTTATCAATAACGAGCCGGCTTTTCTTTACCAGAATTTCGGGATCAGCTTCGGGATGAGCCTGAGCCTTCCGGTATATGACGGCAACCAGAGAAAACTAAATTACAGCAAACTGAAGACCCGGGAAGAAACCAGGAAAAATTACATGGATTTTTTCAGGACACAATATGATTTGCAACTCAGGCAGCTGAAGGAAGAGCTCAATAATGTGAGGTCTTTGGCCCAGGACAATCAGAAGCAGATCGCAGTAGTGAAAATGCTGGTTGCTCAGGAAAGAGCGGAACTCAACAGCGGAACTCTTACTATCACCGATTACATACTGGCTTTAAGGAGCCTTACTGCAGCCACGCATGAGGGAGTCCAGTACCAGATCAGGGCACAGTATATTCTAAACGAAATTAATTTCTGGAACCAATGAAACAGAGGCTATTGATGATGTTTCTGGCCGGGCTGTGCTGCCTGGTGTTTCTGTTTTCCTGCAGGAATGTGCAGGAGACTGACGAGAATGCGGTAAGAGCAGTGGTTTCGGTGACTGTCACCAATGTGAGGACCGGCACAATGGCTGAATATGCAGAGTTTCCGGCCACTTCATCCTTCCTTGAGAAAGCGGTGATCAAATCACCTATCACCGGGTATGTCGAAAAATGTTTTGTGTCGGCAGGGGCCCGTGTAAGCAGGAGCGAGATGTTGTTTCAACTGAGGACAAAAGAAGCTACGGTATTGTATCAGGACAGTGTGCATGCGCTGGGCATCACAGGCCTGATCCAGGTGAGGGCATCCATTGAAGGGCTGGTATCGGTGATCAATCATCCTAAAGGCGATTTTGTGCAGGAAGGCGAACCTTTATGTACGCTGGTATTGCCTCAAAGCCTGGTATTTATCCTGGAGCTTCCGTACGAGCTGAAAGACTATATTCGCCTGGGCACTGAATGTGTTCTTCTTTTGCCCGGCAAAGAAAGGCTAAGCGCTTCGATTCATGCAGTATTACCTGCCATGACCGGGGCGTCACAAACCGTCAGGGTGATATTGGAACCCAGGTTACCCGAACCAATACCCGAAAATCTGATGGCCAGGGTGAAGATCATCAGGTCATTAAAAAACAAAGTGCTGATTCTTCCAAAATCTTCTGTATTAAGTGATGAAATAATGAAGAATTTCTGGGTGATGAAGCTGGTCAATGATACTATGGCGGTAAAAGTCCCGGTAACAGTGGGTATCACAGGCGCCGACAGTGTAGAGATTGTTTCTCCTGTCTTTCTGCCGGCCGATCGTATTATCAGTAGCGGAAATTACGGACTTGGCGATACTGCCGTAGTCAGTATTATCAGGTAAGCTCATACACGGGGATGTTTAATCAGGATTATTACCGGAAATATACTAAACCAACGATATTCGTTCTTCTGGTGCTGCTTTTGCTCGGTGGGTTTGCTTACCGGAATATGGAGACATTGTTGTTCCCTGATGTGGTTTTCCCTAAGATCAGGATCATTGCCGATAATGGCGAACAGCCTATCGACAAGATGCTCATTACGGTGACCCGTCCTCTGGAGATTGCTATCAAGCGGGTCAATGGGATTGTCACGGTACGCAGTTCGACCAACAGGGGAAGCTGTACTATTGAGGCGTACTTTGAGTGGAAAACCGATGTCAATGTAGCCCGCATGCAGCTTGAAGCGAGGATCAACGAGATCAAGAATATCCTTCCACTAACAACGAACCTGGTAATCGAGGCAATGAGCCAGAATATTTACCCGGTCATAGGCTACACTCTGGAGAGCGACAAATACGGGCAGGTTGAGATGAGAAATGTGGCTATGTTCTTTGCCAGGCCACGCTTTTCGCAGGTACAGGGGATATCCAACGTTTTCGTGAGAGGAGGTAAGACCAAGGAATTCGTGATCAAGCCCGATCCCATGAAAATGGTGCAGCTTGCTGTAAACCCGCAAAACCTGATCGATGTTTTAGGCAAGACCAATTTCATTGAATCAAACGGACTGCTTTCCGATTACAGGAGGTTGTACCTTTCGGTGACCGACAGCAGGATAGCTACACTTGAAGATCTGCGGCAGGTAGTCATCCGCAATGATGGCAACCGCATCATCAGGCTGGGCGATCTGGCGGTGATTGAATTCCAGGAACAGCAGGAATTCATACGCATCAATGCCAACGGGCGGGAAGCCGTCATCCTCGATATCGTCAAACAAAAAGGCACAAACCTCCTCGATTTCGTTAAAAACGTGCAGGAAAAGGCCATTCAGATCCAGGATCAGCTTCCCAGGGGAATGGTTTTAAAGACCTATTACAACCAGTCGGTTTTCGTGACCGATTCAATAAACAGCGTGCTTAGGGCTATATATGAGGGTCTTATCCTTGCCCTGCTGGTAGTGATTTTATTTTTACGTTCATTCCGTGCCAGCCTTAATGTGATCATCATTATTCCGGTAACTCTTGCTCTCACTTTGACCGTACTTTATTTGTGTGGCATAACACTCAACATCATGTCGCTTGGCGCTATTGCCGCATCCATCGGACTGATCATCGATGATGCCATTGTAGTCATAGAACAGATTCACCGGGTTCATGAAGAGAACCCTGAAAAAGACCAGCAGTCAGTGGTGCGGGATACTATTAAGATGCTTTTCCCTGCCATGGTCGGTTCTTCGCTAAGCACAATCGTGATCTTCTTCCCTTTTGTGATGATGAGCGGGGTAGCAGGAAGTTTTTTCAGGGAGCTTACGGCAACTATGGAGATTACCCTGGTATGCAGCTTTTTTGCGACCTGGCTGGGTTTGCCTGCATTGCATCTGGCGCTGGGGTATAAACACCGCAAAAAGGCCGGGATTGATGGAGCGGAGAAAGCATCAGGTAAAAATTCCCTGGGCTGGCTGATATGGTTTTTCGATAAACCTGCCTTTGCTATTGGTTTTATTCTGATCCTCGTGGCCATCGCAATGTTCCTGATTCCCAGGCTGAACACGGGATTCCTTCCGATACTCGATGAAGGGACCATTGTATTCGATTATCTCACTCCTCCGGGTACCGCTCTGGACGCCTCCGATGCCATGATGCGCAGGGTCGATACGGTGATCCTGCATCATAAGGATGTGGCTACTTATATGAGGCGGACCGGGACGAATATGAGTTCAAGCATCTCTATGGCCACCGGGGTCATCCCGCCCAACGAGGGGGACTATCTGATCCAGTTAAAGCCGGGGATAGACCGTAAGACCGAGGATGTTATCTCAGAGCTCAGGCAAAAGGTTTCGGCCCGTGAGCCAGCTCTTGTCATTGAGTTCGGACAGAGAATTGCCGACCTGCTGGGCGACCTGATCGGCCGTCCGGAGCCAATAGAAATCAAGATTTTCGGAGATGACAGGGCCGTTCTCGAAGACCTCGCTATACGGGCTCAGGGCTTACTTTCAAAGGTAAAAGGAATAGCCGATCTTAAAAACGGGATCATCGTAGAGGGCCCTTCAATCAGCATCATTCCCGACGAGGCCAGGCTGGCACAGTTTCACCTCAGTCCGGCAGACCTCCAGACCCAGTTGCAGGCTCAGAACGAGGGCGTAAAAGTAGGAGAGGTCCAGAGCGGCGAGCAAATGTTGAAGATACTTCTGAGGTTTACCGATTTCAGGGAGAATTTTCTGGAAAGGATACTCGACCAGCCTATTTTCTCTCCCGACGGCTCCTACCGGCCTCTCGAATATTTTGCCAGGGCAGAGCTGTCAAAAGGTTTTCCGGATGTGACCAGGGAAGATCTTAAATCGAATATTGTCGTAACTGCACGCCTTGAAAATCGCGACCTTGGTAGCGCGATGAATGAGATCAAAAGCACTCTCGCTGCCAGTTTGATCATCCCCCCGGGCTATTATCTTGAATACGGGGGTACTTATGCACAGCAGCAATCATCATTTAAAGAGCTGCTGATGATTCTGCTGACGGCTATTGTCCTGGTGTTTGTCGTTCTCCTTTTCCTGTTCAGGGATTTCCGGATTCCCCTGCTGGTAATTTTTATTTCGGTTCTTGGAACTGCAGGCTGCGTATTGGCTTTGTACATTACCGGGATACAGCTTAATGTGGGGAGTTATACCGGGATCATCATGATCGTGGGTATAATAGCAGAGAATGCCATCTTCACAGTGAACCAGTTCATGGTGACTATGAAATCCACTTCGGGCGATGTGGATGCATCGATTCGTTATGCAATCTCTTTGCGTATCAGGCCAAAGCTTATGACTGCCATCGGGGCAATACTTGCTTTGTCACCACTTGCTCTAGGTATAGGAGTAGGTGCCCAGATGCAGCAGCCATTGGCTATTGCCGTGATCGGCGGGTTTATTGTGGCCATGCCCCTGCTGCTGTTCGTATTCCCGACGCTGCTTAGGCTTGTTTTTTACAGATCAGCAGGCAGTCATGCAGGAAATAAACAGATATCTGATTTCTGATATCTGACATCCTTTCATTCCAGGATCCTGATCTCGGAAGTGATCGGAAGGGCTTTTCGCAGCATGGCCGATACGCCGCAATATTTCTCCTGAGAGAGGTCTATGGCTTTCTGAAGCTTATCCAGCGCAAGGTCCTTGCCCCTGAATTCATAAACAATGTGCATCTTCGTGAATTGCCTGGGATGTTCCTCGGTAAGTTCACCCTCCACATCCACATTGAAATAATCGGGGTTAACCTTCATCTTCTTAAGAATAGCAATCACGTCCATGCCAGTACAGCCCGCCAGGGCGACAAGGATAAGAGGTTTGGGACGGGGACCAAGATTTGTCCCGCCTGCCTGCTCATCAGCATCCAATACAATCTCATGACCGTTGACATCTGCTTTAAAAGACATGCCCGACAGCCATTCCACATTCGTTTTCTGGGTCGGCATATTTATTCTTTTTTACGCGTATTGATTTTAAACGGAAGGTATAAGGGGCAGAATCCTATTATGCTGACAATAATAAATATCACGGCAAATATCAACAGTATGATGCCCAGGGCTCCTGTGATAACATTTGTGAAAAATAATATCCCGATCAGGATTGCGATCAGTACCCTGACCACGATATCGATGGTACCCATGTTCTTTTTCATGATGTTTTTAGTTTAAGATTAATATTCAAAAATGCAAATATAAATATAATTAGTGATAATTAAGCGATTTATTATTTTGACTAGATGTTGCTCAGCCTATATTTTGTCGGGCATTATTCAATCTCTTCCGGTTGATTCCACCCCCTCTGGGGCGGAACCTGCGGCCGGGGCTTGCCCCGGGGTTCATACCCTTGATTAATGATCAATTATTCTCGATCATTCTGCTGACGACTTCTGTGCAGCTTTTGTACTAAGTTTTTTTCGGTTGTTATATTTGGCATCAAATTTGAGTTGTAGTTATAAAATTCTAATTTTGTTAAGAATTGCCCAGCCGATTGATTGCGGAAAGCATTCTTAACAATTATCCGGGTTAATGAACAGTAGTAATAGAAGAGTAGCAGTATTCGTTCTGGTCGTTTCTTGCTTGGTCCTTAATGCAACGGCACAGGAAAATGTTGCCGGAGCTAGCGATTCTCCATACATTTCCTGGGTTTCACAGTATCCTGCAGTAGGAGGTGAAAAGTTAAAACGAAATTTGGGCACACGTATTGCTGATTTTATACTGGGCAGGAAACTTGTAATGGAGCTCAAGTGTCCGGTTGCAATATCAGTAAAGGATTCCCTTTCAATGTATATACTGGATCAGGAGAATGGGGTGATCTTTCAGGTCAAAGAAAAAGTGGGTGAAATCCCCCACTTTAAGAACAAACAGTACAAAATCTTTCCATCCCTGGTAGGAATTTCAATTTTTATGAATAATAGTATACTTTTTACAGATTCCTATTATAACAAGATATTTTTATTCATCCCCGAAAAAAAGGCAATAACAGTATTTACTGATTCCATTTTTGACCGGCCCACTGGTATTACCTGGGTGCAGTCCGATCACAGGATCTGGGTGGTTGAGACCAATGCCCACCGGATTTCGGTATTGGATGAACAAGGAAATATTTTGAAACGGTTTGGGAAAAGGGGCACAGCTCCCGGAGAATTCAATTTCCCCACTTCAATATGGGTTGATAAATCAGGCATTGTTTACATTGTGGATGCAATGAATTTTCGTGTTCAGATATTTTCCGCTGCAGGGGAATTCATTTCGCAGTTCGGTAAACCGGGAGACGGCACTGGTGATTTTGCACGGCCTAAAGGGATTGCCACAGACTCACACGGCAATATCTACATCGCCGATGCATTGTTTTGTGCAGTGCAGATATTCAGCTCTCAGGGGCAACTTTTATACACTTTCGGGACACGCGGACATGGAAAGGGAGAGTTCTGGATGCCTTCAGGCATTTATATTGATAACCGCGATCAGGTATATGTGGCCGATAGCTATAATTCCAGGATACAGGTATTTCAACTCATGGGCGAAAGTAAAAAATGATAAAACACTTATCAGGATATATTCTATTGTTATTCTGTATGCCTATGCTCACAGTTTCTCAGACTATAGTATCAACCAAGCATAACTTGTCGGTGAGCGGGCCGGGAAATATAAAAGCAACCTCTGAATCAGAGATCTGTATCTTTTGTCATGCACCACACAATGCGAGGCCGGACAAGCCTCTATGGAACAGGGTAGATCCCGGGCTGACTTACACGTTGTATACCAGTTCCACAACACAGGCCTTGCCGGGACAGCCTGACGGGGCTTCAATTCTTTGCCTTTCATGCCATGACGGCACCATTGCTCTTGGAAGTGTTATAAGCCGGGCCACCCCGATTTTAATGGCGGGAGGTGTAACCACCATGCCATCGGGAGTGCACAATCTTACGAAGGACATCTCGAACGACCACCCGATCTCTTTTATTTATGATGCGGCACTTGCAACTGCTAACGGGCAACTTTTGAACCCTGCAAGTCTCACAGGACCAGTGAAACTTGAGAATGGCAAGCTGCAGTGCACCTCCTGTCATGATCCCCATAAGAATGTGAATACATCCTTCCTTGTAGAAACGACTCAGAATTCAAATCTTTGCCTGGCTTGCCATACCCCGACCAACTGGACAGGATCAAGTCATAGTACGTCAACAAGAACCTGGAACAATGTAGCCCCGGATCCATGGTTTCACACTCCTTATACAACAGTGGCCCAGAATGGCTGTGAAAATTGTCATAACCCGCACTCAGCAGGGGGCAAGCTACGACTTATGAATTTCCTTCCGGAAGAAAACAACTGTCTCGACTGCCATAACGGCAATGTGGCTGTTAATAATATCCAGGCACAGGAGACAAAGGCATACAAGCATAATGAATACAGCTATACCGGGATCCATGACCCAACTGAGAATGCTCTCGTGAACGTAAATCACGTTGAGTGTGTCGACTGTCACAATGCACACCAGGCCAACAATACTGCGGCAGTGGCTCCGAACGTGAATGGGTTTAATAAGGGAGTTAAAGGAATAGACCAGTCGGGAAATCCTGTAAATCCTTCGGTTTACGAGTACCAGATATGCTACCGATGTCATACCAATACCCCGGGGATGGCTCCTCCAGCTACAGCACGTGTTATTGTGCAGGGCAACGTTCGTCTTCAGTTCGCCACAACCAACCCCTCTTTCCACCCGGTAGTGGGTCCTCTGAATAATAATGAGATTACAGGTAACCTGATCGCACCCAATACCGCATCCACAATACTGTATTGTACCGCCTGCCATGCAAGTGATGGAACAGGTGTGCCGGCAGGCCCTCACGGCTCAATTTATCCGCAGATAATGAAATTACAGTATTTGAAAGCCGACGGCAACTCAAAGTCGCAGGGAACCACTGAATCAGCTGCCGCTTATGCATTATGTTATTCATGTCATAACAGGAACAACATCATTAACGATATCAATACGTTTCCTTACCATAAAAAGCACATTGTTGAAGAGCGAACACCCTGTAATACATGCCATGAACAGCATGGCGTTGGCAGTCCCGGAACATTAGCAAACAATTCTAATCTGATCAACTTCAGAACCGGTGTTGTCGGCCCTTCCAGCGGGATCATCAAGTTTACCGACACCGGCGTTCGGCACGGAAGTTGCAAGCTTGTATGCCATGGAGAGAATCATAATTATTTGACGTATTGACTTTTGATAAATCCTGCTAATCTCTGGTATGAATGAAAATAGAAATAGATTTCTCCTCTTTCCGGTTTAAGATTATTACTACGCTTGTTGTGGTGGTTACCCTAATGTCTTTCTTTTCCTTTTACACCTATAACTATTATCTTAGCAAAAAGGTTTACAAGAACGCAGAAAGTGATATCATGTCGATGCTCTGCTTCATGAAGGACCAGATTATAGCGATACATGACGGCAGGATCATTAAGCCCACTCTGCGCCAACTAGATAAGGACAGCAGGATAATCCATTCCTACCTGATCAATTCAGAAGGGAAAGTGCTATATCCTTCAAATTATACGGCAAAGACTTTTGACACCCTGAATCTCAGTTTATTGGCGACTTTGCCAAATGACATTTCGCTTAAAATATTTCAGAATGAACCTGTCCCTTTTTCACGGGCTCTCATCCGGCTGAAGAATTTTCCCACCTGCTATCAGTGTCATGGTGCAGTGAAACCCATTCTGGGTTATATAGCCGTCGATTTTTCCATGCATACCCCTGAGGATACTGTAGCCTTTGCACGCAGGTTCAGTCTTGCCTTTACGGTTATTATGTTACTGCTGATCCTCGGATTCGTACTGATCCTTCATTACAAGATGGTCAGGAAGTCGCTCTCGCAGTTTCAGAAGGCTATTCTTACCATCAACGAGGGCAATCTGAACGAACGGCTGATAATCCCCAGGTCTACAGAGTTGGGCAAGCTTGGAAAGAGTTTCAACGAGATGGTTGACTATTTCCAGAGAACTCAGAACGAACTTCAAAGATACCATAAGAATGAAATTCGGAATTCGAAGAAGCTTGCTACAATCGGGGAGATGTCGGCACGGTTGGCCCATGAGATCCGCAACCCGATCACAGGCATTGCAAATGCAGTAGAGATAATCATAGAGGAGACCAGGGATACAGAAAACAAGCCTGTGCTTGAAGAGATCCGGCGCCAGGCTAACCGTGTGAATAAAGCAGTTTCAAACCTGCTTAACTATTCAAGGTCGAGGGAGCTGCATCTGCAGGAAGGCGATATTAATGAGATCATCAAATCGGTTGTTTTTTTTCTCAGCAACCAGGATATCGATAAAAAGATAAATTTAATACTGGAATTGGGAGACAATGTGCCACCTTTCAATTTCGACACCGAACAGGTTGAAAATGTATTGCTGAACCTTGGCATGAATGCAATACAGGCCTCTGAGACAAACAACACGATTGCCTATACGACCTTATTTCTGGAAGGTGAAAGGAAGATACTTGTTGCAGTCAGTGATAGCGGTACAGGAATCCCTGAGGATAAGTTTCAGGATATTTTCAAACCCTTTTACACAACGCGGACGCAGGGAACAGGGTTGGGTTTGGCCATAGCGAAGGAGATCATTGAGATGCACCTGGGAGAGATAAAAGTTGAGAATAATCTTGATAAGGGTTGTACCTTTACAATAACACTCCCTGCTGATTAGCATGTTTTCATATGTTGAATTAATGAAAAAGTATCAATGCAGGCATTGAAAATATTAGTTATTGATGACGAACAGCTGATCCGCTGGTCATTTGAAAAGAAACTGAAGGCTCAGGGATATTCTGTATTTGCTGCAGATAGCGGGGAAGATGGGTTGCGTCTTTTCAGATCGGAGTTTCCGGATATAGTATTTGTTGACAATAAACTTCCAGGTATTCAAGGGCTTGAGGTAATTTCAAAGATCCGTGCAATAAGCGAGGATTCCAACATCGTTTTTATGACCGCGTACGGTTCAATTGACACAGCGGTAAAAGCGATGAAACTCGGGGCACAGGAATATGTTAACAAGCCTTTTTCTTTTAAAGAGATTTACGCCATCATTGACAGTATCAGAGAGAAGATCAGTATTAGAAACGAGGTCCACCTGCTCCGTCGTCAGAGCACTGACAAACTTACATTTGACCATATTGTTGGCAGTTCACCCGAGATCCGCAGTATTATCCAGTTGTCGAACAGGATCGCGAAGATAAATACTACGACTGTGTTGTTACTTGGGGAAAGCGGTACAGGGAAAGACCTGTTTGCCCGGGCAATCCATAATGAGAGCAGCAGGAGTGACAAGCCATTCGTAACTATCAGTTGCTCCTCATTGCCCGAACCCTTACTTGAAAGTGAACTTTTCGGTCATGAGCAGGGGGCATTCACTGATGCAAAAAAGCTGAAAAAGGGATTGTTCGAAATGGCTGATGGAGGTACAGTTTTCCTTGATGAGATAGGCGAAATCAACCTTATCACTCAGGTGAAACTGCTTGGTGTCATCGAGAACAGGGTGATTCGCCGCATCAGTGGAACTGCCGATATCCCGGTCGACATCCGGATTATTGCGGCGACTAATAAAGATCTCAAGCGTTCCATTCAAGAGAAGGAGTTCCGTGAAGACCTCTATTATCGGTTGACTGTTTTCCAAATCACTATACCTCCATTACGTGAACATGCTGAGGATATCGCGTTACTTTCAGACCATTTTCTTTCACATTTCAACAGACAGTTCAGAAAAAATGTCAAATTAATAGAGCCCGAAGCAAAACAATTCCTTGGAAAATATCATTGGCCCGGAAATGTCAGGGAGCTGCGCAATGTAATAGAACGTGCTGTCATTCTTGAAACAGGCGACGTTATCAGGGCAGAAAACCTCCCTTCGGAGATTATCAGATGCGGAGGTGTTAAAGTTCTTAACCAGGATGAATCAGATAAATCAGCAGGATTCTTTCCTGAAGGAGCATCGTTGTATGATATGGAGAAACAGACGATCAGCGCAGCTCTTAATAAGTCAGGCAACAATCAAACCAGAGCTTCCCGGCTCCTGGGTATAACCCGAGATACTCTCCGTTACAAGATAAAAAAATATCATCTTTAACGAGCCTGGGCCATTTGGCCCACTACATCTGGGTTATATGACCCAGTCTGTTTGCCTGGATAAATTTCATTGCACATATTATGCTTTTGTATAAAAACAACAGCATTGGAGAAAACAAATAAGTTAATAAATATTATTCACATGTCTCTGATAAAGAAAGGTGTATGGCTACACATATACAAACTAATAC
>Ga0194062_1000392_pt1 | contig 18260 bp, 12 predicted proteins | sample SepL2225m_MetaG_FD_155481 | JGI IMG/M metagenome (GOLD analysis project Ga0194062, IMG submission 155481) | Anoxic zone freshwater microbial communities from boreal shield lake in IISD Experimental Lakes Area, Ontario, Canada - Sep2016-L224-25m | ecosystem: Environmental > Aquatic > Freshwater >... | reverse complement strand
CCGACAACGTGGCAGCCGCTCTGCGCGGTGGCTTCACGGTGTGCTGGAACGATTCCGGCGGTCGCGTGCGAACCGCGCGCTTCCAGCCCGCCCGCGGACTGGCGGTCGTCGTCGTGGTCGCCAACGCGGAGCTCTCGACCAAGACCGCGCGGCTCATGCTCCCCGAGGCTGTGCCCCACGCCGATGCCGCATTCAACGTCGCGCACGCGGGCCTGCTCGCCGCCTCCATCGCGACCGGTCGCCCGGAGCTGCTCGGCGCGGCACTGGCCGACAGGCTCCACGAACCGTACCGCGCTTCGGCCGTTGCCGACCTGCAGCAGGTCCACGACATCTTGCGCGATGCCGGTGCCGCCGGCGTTGCGCTCTCGGGTGCCGGCCCGACCATCATCGGGCTCGTCGCTGGCGACACCGACGAAGCAGCGCACGCGCTGGCCGAGTCCGTCGCCGAGCGCGCTGCCGACGCGGTGCGAGAGCTTGGTACCCGGCGCGCCCCTGCCGCGCTTCGAATCGACCGCGCCGGGGCACGCATTCTGTAGCACCTCGGCAACTCGCACGGGGTGGAATGCCTGTGACCGCTCGTGAGGCGGCATGGGCCGACGCATTGGGGGACTGCGATGTCGGACACGAACACGCCGCAGCAATCAGAGCAGCCGACCCAGCCGGTCGAGCAGGCACCTGCGGCGCCCCAGTCCGCAGCGATTCCCGCCTTCCCGCCGCCTTACCAGCCTCAGCCCGAGCCGCCCCGCCGGCGCAGCGGCTGGATCTGGGGAATCGTCGCGCTCGTGTTCCTGTGCGCGATCGCGGGCAGCTGCGTTTGGGGCTTCAGCCTCATCGGCAGCGGCGGTGACATCCCCATCTCGTCGGGCCAGGCAATCGCGGTCATCGAGATCGACGGCGTCATCGCAGGTTCGGGCACGACCGGCGTCATCACGCCCAAGAGCTTCCTCGAGCAGTTTGAGAAGGCCGAGAAGGACGACAACGTCAAAGCTATCGTGCTGCGTGTCGACTCTCCCGGCGGGACGGTGGCCGCAAGCGAGGAGGTCGCCACCTACGTCAAGGAGTCGACCAAGCCGGTCGTCGTCGCCATTGGTGACGTCGGTGCGTCGGGTGCCTACATGGTCTCGTCGCAGGCCGAGAAGATCTTCGCCAACCCGGGCTCGGCGGTGGGAAGCATCGGCGTGATCACAGAGATTCCCAACGTCGAGGGGTTGCTCGACAAGGTGGGTGTCAAGTTCACCACGGTGACAGCGGGCAAGTACAAGGACACCGGCAGCATGTACCGTCCCCTCACCGCCACCGAGACGGCGCTCATTCAAGGCTCGGTCGATCAGGTCTATGAGCAGTTCATCGGCATCGTCGCCGAGGGCCGCAACATGCCACGCTCGAAGGTCGAGTCGCTCGCGACGGGCTGGGCGTGGAACGGAGATCAGGCCAAGGATCTCGGCCTTGTCGACGAGATCGGGACATACCGAGACGCGCTCAAGGCCGCAGCCAAGCTCGGCGGCATCCAGGGCGAGTACGAGACGATCACCTACGGCAGCGCGCAGTTCGAGGATCTCCTCAACAGCATCATCGGGCTGAGCGAGCGGATGGGTCCGATCGGATCGCTCGATTCGCGCGCCGTCACCCAACCCGGGCCTGCGCTCGCGAAATAGCGCCTGCGACCTATTCGACAACGACCCATACCCAGCTGCGCGTACTCTGCTACACTATGCGTATCTGGCGTTTCTCGCCAAACTCCTTTCACTTCTGGCACAGCCATTCCGCAGGACTCTGTGGCGGGACTGTGCCCATCACTCACGAGGAGAGATGCATCGTGAAGTTCTTTCTGGATACCGCAGACATCGCCGAAATAGAAGAGGCTGCCAGCTGGGGCGTACTCGCCGGCGTGACCACCAACCCGACGCTCTACGCTCGGGTGGGCGGGAAGCTGTCCGGCTTCCACGCGCACCTCAAGCGCATCTGTGACATCGTCGATGGGCCGGTCAGCGGCGAAAGCGTCGGGCTGACCCGAGACGAGATCGTCCGAGAAGGCGAGGAGCTTGCGGCCATCGCGCCCAATCTCGTCGTCAAGATCCCGACCATGCCCGAGGGCCTTGCGGCGACCAAGATGCTCTCCGAGAAGGGCATCAAGGTCAATATGACGCTCTGCTTCACCGTGCCGCAGGCCATCCTCGCCGCACGCTGCGGCGCGTCGTACGTCTCGCCGTTCGTCGGCCGGTTCGACGACATCTCTGAAGATGGAATCGCGCAGCTCAACGATGTTGTGGTTGCGCTGAACAACTACGAGTTCGGCCATCAGGTCGAAGTCATCGCCGCATCGATCCGGTCGGCGAACCATGTCACGCAGGCGGCCCTCATGGGTGCCGACATCGCGACCGTACCGTTCTCGGTACTCAAGAACCTGGTGAAGCATCCGCTCACCGACCGCGGCTTGGAATCCTTCCTCGCCGACTGGGAGAAAGTGAAGAACGCATGAGTGCTCGTCCCCGTAAGCGCGGCCGTAGAGGCGGCGGACAACCTGGTGGTCAGGGCGAAGCCCCCAAGCCGTCGATCAAGCGCGAGGATCTCGAAGCTCTGAAAGTCGCCGACCTCAAGGTCATGGCGACCGAGATCGGGATCGACATCAAGGAGCTCAAGAAGAAGGACCAGCTCATCGACGCGGTCCTCGAGGCCAAGGTCAAGTCCGAAGGCTTCATCGAGATCAGCGGCATCCTCGACGTCCTTCCTGAGGGCTACGGTTTCGTCCGTACCAGCGGCTACCTGCCCGGCGACGCGGACGTCTACGTGTCGATGTCGGCCGTGCGCCGCAACGAGCTGCGCCGTGGTGACTTCATCCGCGGTCAGGTCCGCCCTCCCAAGGACAACGAGAAGTACCCCGCGCTCCAGCGCCTCGACGCGGTCAACGACCTGGACCCTATCACCGCGAAGGGACGCAAGCGCTTCGCGGACCTGACCCCGGTCTACCCCGACGAGCGCCTGCGCATGGAGCATGGCAAGGAGTTCATGACCGCGCGCACCATCGACCTCGTCGCACCGATCGGCAAGGGACAGCGCGGACTGATCGTCTCACCGCCCAAGGCCGGCAAGACGACCGTGCTCAAGGACATCGCGGCGGCCATCACCGCCAACAACCCCGAAGTACACCTAATGTGCCTGCTCGTTGACGAGCGCCCCGAAGAAGTCACCGACATGGAGCGCTCGATCCACGGTGAGGTCGTCAGCTCGACGTTCGACATGCCTGCCGACAATCATATCGCCGTGGCCGAGCTTGTCATGGAGCGCGCCAAGCGCCTCGTTGAAGGCGGCCAGGACGTGGTCATCCTGCTCGACTCCATCACGAGGCTCGCGCGCGCCTACAACCTCGCGCAGCCCGCGAGCGGCCGCATCCTCTCCGGCGGCGTCGACTCTCAGGCGCTCTATCCACCCAAGAAGTTCTTCGGTGCGGCACGAAACATCGAGTTCGGCGGGTCGTTGACGATCCTTGCCACGGCGCTCGTGGACACGGGCTCCAAGATGGACGAGGTCATCTTCGAGGAGTTCAAGGGCACCGGCAACATGGAGCTTCGTCTCGACCGCGGACTTGCCGATCGCCGCATCTTCCCGGCCATCGACGTCATCACCTCGGGCACCCGCAAGGAAGAGCTCCTGCTCGACCAGGCCGAGGCGCCGTTCGTGTGGGGCGTGCGCCGCATCCTGCACGGCATCGAGAACCCCGAGCGCGCCATGGACATGCTCATCAAGGGGCTCAAGCAAACCACGAGCAACCAGGAGTTCCTGGTGCGTATGGCCAAGTCGACGCAGGGCAAGAACGGCATCGAGATCTAGTTCAGGCCCCAGCCTGAAAGGCCCACGCAAGAGCACAACGAGAAGCCGCCTGAGGGCGGCTTCTTTGCGACGCCGCAGTGGTCGACTGCGGGCTAGAAGAGCCCGTGACGTGGTTCACATGAGCAAGTGCAGGGAACACTAGTATGTACCTAGCCCGCTGACCGGTGGCGGTATCAGCGTGCCCACGAAGGAGATACTCCACATGGCGACCAAGAAGCCCAAGCCGACAGCGACGGGCACGGAGGCCGTGAAGCCCAGACCGACGCCACCACCGGCCTTTCCTGTGGTTGGCATTGGGGCTTCAGCGGGCGGTCTGGCCGCCATCGAGGAGTTCCTCGCGGCCATGCCGGCCGACGAGCCTCTGAGCATGGCGTTCGTGCTCGTGCAGCACCTCGACCCCGATCACAAGAGCATCCTGCTCGAGCTGGTCAAGCGCTACACCAGCATGGAGGTCGAGTGGGCGAAGAACGGCATGGTGGTGCGCCCCGGCTGCGCCTATGTCATGCCCCCCAACAAGGACATGGCCCTCGCGGGCGGGCGATTGGTGCTCACCGAGCCCGAGGCGCCGCGTGGGCTGCGCCTGCCCATCGACTCGTTCTTCCGCTCGCTCGCCGCCGACCAGCACGAGCGAGCCGTTTGTATCGTGCTTTCGGGTACGGGCAGTGATGGCACCCTGGGTGTCAGGGCGGTCAAGGGCGAGGGCGGTATGGCCATCGCGCAGAGCCCCGAGTCGGCCGCCTATGACGGCATGCCACAAAGCGCCATCTCGACCGGCATGGTCGACTTCGTGCTTGCGCCCAAGGACATGCCGGAGCAGCTGATCGGGTACGTAGACCGCGCGTTCAAGAGCCTGCCGTCCGCCGCTCACCCCGGTGTCGCCGCAGGTCCCGACTACTTGCTCGAAGTGCTGCACCTGTTGCGCGACCGCACGGGTCACGACTTCACGCACTACAAGACCAGTACGCTGCGCAGACGTGTCGAACGTCGCATGGCCGTCACCAAGCTCGAGAGCATGATCGACTATGTCGCCCTCGTGCGGCATGACACGCTCGAGGCCGAGACGCTCTTTCGCGAGCTGCTCATCGGTGTGACCAACTTCTTCCGAGACACGCCGGCGTTTGAGGCGCTCGAGACTGAGGTACTGGGCAAGCTGGTGGCTGCGCACGTCCCGGGCGATCCGGTGCGCGTGTGGGTTCCGGGGTGCTCGACGGGAGAGGAAGCCTACTCGATAGCCATGCTCGTCCAAGAGCAGGCCGCCTCACTTAAACGAAACATCGGCGTGCAGGTGTTTGCCACAGACATAGATATCGATGCCATCGAGCGGGCACGTGCGGGCGTCTATCCGGCAAGCATCGCCGCCGACGTTTCGCCCGAGCGGCTCGCACGATTCTTCGTGCAGGACGGCCCCACGTATCGGGTCGCCAAGTCCGTACGCGACTGCCTCGTGTTCGCGAAACAGGACGTCACCAAGGATCCGCCGTTTTCCAGGGTTGACCTCATCAGCTGCCGCAACCTGCTCATCTACATGGACGGCGACCTGCAGCAGAAGCTCATGCCGCTCTTCCACTACGCACTCAACCCAGGGGGATACCTATTCCTGGGAAGCTCGGAGACGGTCGGCGACGCAGCGGACCTGTTTGCGCCCGTGGACAAGAAGTGGAAGCTCTTCCAGCGCAGAGAGTCGGTCACGCCCCGGCTGCTGATGCCCACCACCATGCCGCCTCGCGGCACGCGGCAGGATATCGGCGGACGGTTCCCCCTCGAACCGGTGCCGCTGCGCATCCGTGTTCGCGACTTGGCTGAAAGGACGCTGCTCGAGAAGCACGCTCCCGCGTGCGCGGTCATCAACGCCGAGGGAGACGTGCTCTACATTCACGGGCACACCGGCCGCTATCTCGAGCCGGCCCCCGGCGAACCGACGGGCAGCATCTACAAGATGGCGCGAGAAGGGCTTCGGCTCGAGATATCCACCGGCGTTCGCAAAGTCCTGACCCAAAACGAGCCGGTGCGCTACGAGCGGCTGCGGGTCAAGTCCGGCGACGACATCATCCGCGTCAACCTGGTGATCGAGCCGATGGCCGGACCCGACGCGGTCAAGGGCGTCATGCTCGTCATCTTCGAAGACGTGGCAACGGTGGGCGAGGATGGGGATCCGGCGGTCCTCGAGCCTCTGGCCGACCGCGAGCAGCGCATCGCCGACCTCGACCGCGAGCTTTCCGCCAAAGAGGAGTACCTGCGCACGGCAGTCGAGGAGCTCGAGACCTCCAACGAGGAACTCAAGTCCACCAACGAGGAGATGCAATCGACCAACGAGGAGCTCCAGTCCACCAATGAGGAGCTGGAGACCTCCCGCGAGGAGCTGCAGTCCGTCAACGAGGAGCTCGTGACGGTCAACAGTGAGTTGCAGCAAAAGATCGAGGAACTCTCGCACGCCAACAACGACATGAACAACATGCTCGCCGGTACCGGCATCGGGACGCTGTTCGTCGACCAGAACCAGCTCATCCAGCGCTTCACCCCCCGCGTCACCGAGATCATGAACCTGATTCCCACCGACGTCGGGCGCCCGCTTGGCGACATCGCGCCGCGCGTCGTGGGCGACGTCGACCTGGTGGGTGCGGTCACCACGGTGCTTGACACTCTGGCGACGGTTGAGGCGCAGGTCAGCAGCGACAAGCGTGTCTTCCAGATGCGCGCGCAGCCGTACCGCACCGTCGATAACGTGATCGAGGGAGCGGTGCTGACCTTCGTCGACGTTACCGAGCAAAGGGCCATCGAGGCCGCCAAACGGGAGAGCGACACACGCTTCCGGACCATCTTCGACCAGGCGCCTCTCGGGGTGGCGCTCATCGACTCTCTCGATGGGCGCATCTGCGAGGTCAACCCGCAGTTCGCCAAGATCGCGGGGCGCACCGTCGAGCAGATGACTTCGCTTGATTGGATGAGCATCACGCATCCGGACGACGTGCCGGACGATCTCGCGAACATGGCCAGGCTCAACGCAGGCGAGATACCCGGGTTCAGTATGAACAAGCGGTACATGCGCCCTGACGGCTCCGTGGTGTGGATCAACATGACCGTAGCCGCCGTCGAGGTGTCCGACCCCACCCATCCGAGGCACCTGTGCATGATCGAGGACATCACCCAGCGCAGGCAGCTTGAGGCCGGCCTCGCCGACGCCGCCGCTGCGGTCGCGGAGACGGGCGAGTTCGCTCAAAGCGTGCTCGACACCATTCGCGAGCCGCAGCTCGTGCTCGACGGAGAGCTCAGGGTCGTGACCGCGAACAAGGCATTCCTGTCTGCCTTCGAGACCACTTCTCGGGGAGTCGTCGGCCGGCCCTTGGCGCAGATCGATGACGGTGCGTGGGACAACCCGGAGCTCATCGAGTTGCTGCTGAAGGTTCTGCCCAAGAAGAAGAAGCTTGGCGACTACCGGCTGACGCTCAGCGGCGGAGCCCTCGCGCCGGCCGCGATCACGATCCACGCGCTCGAGCTCCTGCAGACTCCGGAGAAGCGCCGGCTCATGCTGCTCACCGTCACGGACATCGGGGGCGCCAACTGATGCCAGCCGCGCGCCCTTTGCGAGATGATGCGGCATCGCCACTGCGCGAGGACGGGCAACTGCGGCGCGAAGCCGAAGAACTCCTCGATTCGCTCGACGACAGTTCGGCATGCTCTACCATGCCCGATGAGATCGCCACGATCGCTCACGAGCTGCGCGTTCACCAGATCGAGCTCGAGATGCAGAACGAGGAGCTGAGGCGAGCCCACTTCGAGCTCGACGCCCAGCGGGAGAAGTACTTCGACCTCTACGACGTCGCACCCGTCGGATATGTCACTCTCGATGACAAGGGTGTGGTGGTCGGCGCCAATCTGACGGCGGCTCTGCTCCTGGGGGTCGAGCGGCAGCTACTCGTCGGGCAACCGCTCAGTGCTTTTGTGCATGCTGTCGACCGCGATGACTACTACCTGCGATTGCGAGCACTCATCAAGACGGCTCAGTCTCAAAGCATTGAGACGCGGCTGTGCCGGGTTGGCAAGCGCCGCGGCGGCGATGGGCACGGCTGCTTCTGGGCGCTGCTTGAGGCGCAGCTCAGGCCGGCAGACGATGGTCCCCCCAACGTCTGGATCGCGTTCACGGATGTCAGCGAGCACAAACTGGCCCAGATCGCGTTGGCCGCGCGCGCGAGCATCGTGGAGCGAGCACAGGGCGGTTCCCTCGACGAGACGATTCAGTACGCGCTCGACAAGATCGAAGCGGTCACCGGCTCGAGCGTCGGCTTCTTCCACTTCGTTGACGAGGACCAGCGATCCCTGCGCTTGCAGACGTGGTCTACGAACACGCTTGCGACCCAGTGCACGGCGAAGGGCAAGGGATCGCACTACCCCGTCGAGGACGCGGGCGTGTGGGCGGACTGCCTGAGACAAGGCTGCGCGATCATCCACAACGACTACCCATCCCTCGCGAATCGAAAGGGCATGCCGGAAGGGCACGCGAAGCTCGTTCGTGAGCTGACCGTTCCGATCATGAGGGACGGAAAGGTCCGCGTCATCCTCGGCGTGGGCAACAAGCCGACCGACTACGATGATGCGGACCTCGAACTTGCGACCTCACTCGCCGACCTGACGCTCGAGCTCGTGCTCGCAAAGCGGGCCGACGAAGCGCTGCGTGAAAGCCAGGCCAAGCTGCTTACGCTGTTCGAGCTGCTGCCGGTTGGGGTTGCGGCACTCGACGCAGCAGGCGTTCCCGTCTACTCGAATCCCGCACTCGAGCGGGTTCTCGGCATTTCGGCCGAGGAGTTGCGTCGTGGCGATCACCTGAAGCGCACCTACATCCGCGCGGACGGCACCCCGATGCCACCCGAGGAGTTTGCCAGCTCCATCGCCGCGAGGGAGCGGCGAGCGGTCCGGGACGTCGAGACCGGCGTCGTGAAGCAAGACGGATCGGTGGTGTGGGTCAGCGTCAACGCGTCTCCGATCGAATCGTCCGATTGGCGTTCCATCGTGGTGACCGCCGACATCACCGAGCGCAAGCAGGCACGCGACGCGCTGCAGACAAGCGAAGCGAACTACGCATCGCTCGTAGAACAGTCCGACGACGGGATCGTGGTGGCGGATCGGGATGGAACCATCCTGATCTGGAACCCGGCGGTCGTCGCTCTCACGGGCATACCGGATGAGGAAGCGATCGGCCGCCCCGTGTGGGAGATCCACGAGCGGATGACACCCGCGGAGAAGTGGAACGCGGACTTGGCGCAGCAGCTCCGGAGCGGATTCGCGGGTTTCGCCGAGTCGGCGACGACCGCGCGACCTCAGCCCATCGAACGCGAGATTGTGCGCACCGACGGTGCGTCTCGACTGGTGCTCGACCTGTCGTTCCCGATTCGGACCGACACGAGCGTGCGTTTCTGCTCCGTGCTCCGAGACATCACCGAGCGCAAGCACGCCGAGGAGTCACTACGGGAGAGCGAAGCGAAGCTGAACCTGGCGCAGCGCTTCGCGCAGGTCGGCAGCTGGACGTGGGACGTCAAGACCGGACAGCTTGCTTGGTCCGACGAGATGTTTCGCCTCTTTGGCATCGACCCGGAAACCTTCTCCGGCTCACTCGACGATGTCGTTGCCACCGCTATCCATCCCGATGATAGAGCCGCGGTCGAACGCGCGAACCTCGCGGTCATCGATGAGGGCAAGCCCGCACCGCTCGAATACCGCGTCATCTGGCCGGACGGGTCGGTTCACGTGCTCTTCGCCGAAGCGGGGGAGCAAGTCACCGACGAGGCTGGCAATGCTGCCGTGCTGCTGGGCACCGCCCAGGACGTGACGGATCGCAAGCAGCGCGAGACGTATGGCGAGATGGAGCGCGAGATCCTCGAGCTGCTCAACACCCCCGACGAAGAGGGCGACTTGATTCGTCGCCTGCTCGGGGCGCTCAGGTCGGGGACCGGGTTCGACGCAGCGGGAATACGGGTGCGGGATGGCGTCGACTACCCGTACGTTGCTGTGGACGGGTTCTCGGAGGAGTTTCTGCTCACCGAGAACACGCTCATCGGGCACGATGAGGACGGAGATGTGCTGCGCGACCCCGACGGCAGGCCGGTGCTCGAATGTACGTGCGGTCTCGTCGTCACGGGAGAGCCCAGGTCCGAGAGTCCCACGTTGACGCCCGGCGGCAGCTTCTGGACCAATGACTCCGAGCCATTCACGAAGCTTGAGGTAGGAGAAGACCCGCGCGTTCGTCCACGGAACACCTGCATGTCGTACGGGTATTCGACGATGGCCATCGTGCCCATTCGAACTCAGGACGATACGTTTGGACTGCTACACCTCAACGCTCATCAGAAGGGACGCCTCACTCTTGAGCTCGTCGAGCGTCTCGAGGGCATTGCCGCTCACATCGGTGAAGCCCTGGCACGCAAGCAGTCGGTGCAGTCCCTGCGCGAGAGCGAGGCGCGGCTGCGCGAGGCCGTCGGGCAGCTCGCTGCGTCCTACACCTCGAGCATCGAGCTTCTGGGTCAGGTCGTCGAGGCGCGCGACCCGTACACGGCCGGTCACGAGCGCCGCGTCGCCGAGCTTTCCGTCGCCATCGCACGCGAGCTGGGTATCCCCGCCGAGCAGATCGAAGACATCCGCATCGCCGCCCTCGTCCACGACGTGGGCAAGATCTCCGTGCCCGCTGAGATACTCAGCAAGCCGGGCAAGCTCTCGCAGATGGAGTTCGAGCTGATCAAGGGCCACTCCGAGGCCGGGTTCCGGGTCCTCTCATCGGCACACTTCGAACAGTCGATCGCCGAGATCGTGTACCAGCACCACGAGCGCAGCGACGGCTCGGGCTATCCGCGAGGGCTTGCAGGTGACGAGATGCTCGATGCAGCGAAGGTCATCCTCGTCGCCGATGTCGTTGAGGCGATGTCATCGCACAGGCCCTACCGGGCCGCACTCGGCATCGACAAGGCGCTCGCAGAGATCGAGCGCGGGGCAGGGCAGCAGTACGATGCGGCGGTCGCGGAAGCGTGCGCGACGGTCTTCGCGTCGGGATTCGAGTTCAGCCATTCGGAACTCGGAGGTCCGCGCACGCACCCGCAGGCGCCGCATGCCGGGCTCGGCACCACGGGGGCGAAGACGTGACCGACGCCAAGGGCCCACGCAAGAAGCGAGAGACCGCGGCCGACGAGCCGCATGTCGACGTCACGCCGGGCGAAGCCAGCGAACTGCGTCGCCGTGCCGAGGGGCTTGTCGAAGACATAGTCGATGCGTGTGTGGATGCAGACCTCGAAACCGCCACAGGCGAGAGTCTCGCGAGCGTGATCCACGAACTGCGCGTGCACCAGATCGAGCTCGAGATGCAAAACGAGGAGTTGCGGCGCGCACAGCTCCAACTCGAGGACCAACGCTCGAAGTACCTCGAGCTCTTCGACCAGGCGCCGGTCGGCTATGTGACGCTCAGCGACAAGGGGATCGTCGGTGACGCCAACCTGACCACGGCCCGCCTGCTTGGGGTGAGTCGCTCAGTGCTGGTGGGCAAGCCCTTCAGCGTCTTCGTGTCTTCTGCAGATCGCGATGCCTACTACGCACATCTCGGCCGGATGTGTCAGAGCGCGGCTCCCCTCACATTCGAGATACGACTACAGCGCCTCGGCGACGATTCGGACCTGGAGCCGACGAGCTTCTGGGCGCTTCTCGAGAGCCGCCCGGGGGAGTTGGAGGACGACGACACGACCTCGTTCCTCGTGGCGTTCGCCGACATCAGCGAGCGCAAACAAGCCGACGAGTCGCTTCGAGAAAGCGACTCGTCTCTCCAGGCGATCCTGAGCGCGACCGCAGATGGGATCCTTGCAGTGGACTCCGCCGGTCGCGTGCTCTTCTCCAATGACCAGTTCGCCGAGCTGTGGCGGATTCCGTCGGAAGTCCTGTCATCGAAAGACGACGCTAGGCTCCTCGAACTGGTGGTCGATCAGCTCGCCGATCCGCAGGTCTTCGCGCAGCGGGTCGAAGAGCTCTACTCGTCGAGCGCAGAGAGCCTCGATACGTTGGTGTTCAAGGACGGAAGGGTGTTCGAGCGTCTCTCTCGGCCACTGATGACGGCCGAGAAGGTCAATGGCCGGGTGTGGTCGTTTCGCGACATCACGGAACGGAAGCGCGACGAGGCGGCATTGGCGTCGTTGGCGCTGAGGTACAAGTCGCTCATGAGCTCCGCGAGCGACGGCATGCATGTCGTCGACGAGAGCGGACACGTGGTCGAAGCCAACGATGCGTTCTGCTCGATGTTGGGCTACACGCAAGACGAGCTGTCGAGGATCAACGTTGCGGATTGGGCCGTCGAGTGGGCGGGGGACGAGCTCCTCGAGAAGATACGGTCCCTCATCGAGAATCCCGCTGTCATCGAGACCCAGATGCGTCGCAAGGACGGCACCGTACGCGAGTTCGAGATCCACTGCTCAGGCATCGTCCTCGACGGATGCGACTATCTCTACGCATCCGCTCGGGACATCACCGACCGCAAGATCGCGGAGCGCGAGCGGGTAGGGCGCATCGAGAGGGCGGCGAATGTCGACCGCCTCACGGGCCTGCACAACCTTCGAGGATTCCTCATGCTCGCAGAGCAGGCCATAGCGCAGGCCGGGCGAGCGGGCTTGGGCGTCGGGTTGATCTTCTGCGACATGGACGGCCTGAAGACGCTCAACGACACGTACGGTCACGCGGAGGGCGATCGCGCGCTCAAGGACGTCGCCGCCCTCCTCGAGTCCACGCTCCGGATGGCCGACGCCATCGCACGCGTGGGTGGTGACGAGTTCGTGGTGCTCGCAGTGGGTAGCGAACGAGCCGATGTCGACTACCTCAACGAGCGACTTCAATCCGTGTTTTCGCTCTTCAATGCGCGAAAGAATCGACCATATGTGCTCTCCGTGAGCAGCGGCGTGTCGTGGTGCGAACCCGGTGAGGCGTGCGAACTCAGGCAGCTGCGCGCGGCCGCGGACGCCGCCATGTACGCCGAGAAGGCCCGACGCGCCGGAGGCGTGCCGTCGGCTGAGGGCTAGCCGCGCCGCGCCTGCCGCGGTTGCCTCACGACGCCCTCGTCACGCTACCGCGCACAATCCCGTTGCCGCTCGGCATACTCGGTGCTACACTACGCGAGCTGTCCTCAGGCCTGGTCGGAAACCAGGCCGTTATCGGAGGTGTACCGGAATGAAGCAGGCAATTCACCCGGAGTACGTGGAAAGCAAGGTCCACTGCTCGTGCGGTAACACGTTCATCACGAAGTCGACCAAGCCGGAGCTGCACATCGAACTGTGCTCCGAGTGCCACCCGTTCTACACCGGCAAGCAGAAGTTCGTCGACACCGGTGGACGCGTGCAGCGCTTCTCCGACAAGTTCGGCAATGCCGCTGCTGCGACCCTCGAGCGCGAAGCCGCCGAAAAGGCCGCTCGCCAGAAGGCCGCCGAAGACGCCGCCTACGCCGCGAAGACCGAGCGCGAGGCCAAGGAAGCCGTCAAGGCTGAGAAGGCCGCTCGCTACGAGACGCGCGCCGACAAGTTCGAGGCCGAGGCCGCCGCTGAAGCCGCCGCAGCCGAGGCTGTTGTGGAAGAGGTCGTGGCCGAGGACGTCGCCCCGGCCGAGGCCGTTGCCGAGGTCGTCGAGGAGCCCGTCGCCGAGGAGCCCGCTGCCGAAGAGGCCGCCGAGTAACTCGCGACTCGCACACGAGCGCACCGAGGGGCGGCTCCGACCGGGGCCGCCCCTCTGCATGTCGGTCGGGCCTTAAAGAATCGCGCTAGAATACGTGAGCGCACCGCCGAGCCACCGTCGTTGAAAGGCCGCCCCGCTTCATGGACGTCCGTCTGCTGTCCCACACGCCCGATCCCGAGCGCGCCATCGCGGCCGCCGCGCGGCTGTGCTACGCGCCGGTGGGGGCAGCCGAGCTTCTGGACACGATGGGCGAAGATGCGGTGCACCGCGTGCTCAAGACCATCATCACGAGCGGTCACACCTCGGCGCTCGAGCACGCGAGCTATACCTTCGCCATCGACGGCGTCTCACGCGCGCTCACGCACCAGCTCGTACGCCACCGGCTCGCGAGTTACAACCAGCAGTCCCAGCGTTACGTCTCCTACGCCGAGGAGCCGCAGTTCATCTGCCCGCCGGCCATCGCGGCAGACCCCGAGGCGCACAAGCGGTTCAAGGCCGCCAACGCCGCGGCCTTCTCGGAGTACCGGGCGCTCATCGATGCGGGGATCGCGCCCGAGGACGCGCGCTACCTGCTGCCCAACGCGATGGAGACCAAGATCGTCGTCACCATGAACGTCCGCGAGCTCCTGCACTTCTTCGAGCTGCGCTGCTGCAAGCGCGCTCAGTGGGAGATTCGTGCGCTGTCCCTTGCCATGCTCGAGCTCGCCGAGCCCACCGCCCCCTACATCTTCATGGACGCCGGCGCCTCGTGCCGCCGCGGTCCCTGCCGAGAAGGCAAGATGACGTGTGGCGACCCCTACCCGAAGGCCCCCAAACGTGACTGATACCGCTGCGAAGATGCCGCCGATCGACGGCCCCGTCCGACACACCCACATCGGCGGCCAGGCCGTCATCGAGGGCATCATGATGCGCGGCCGCTACAACTGGGCGGTCGCGGTGCGCACTCCGGAGGGAGAGATCCACTCCGAGGAGCACGATCTGGCCTCGGGCAAGGCCAAGGCCGCGTGGATGCGCTGGCCGATCGTCCGCGGCTGCGTGGCGATGGTCGAGACGCTCTCGCTCGCGCTCAAAGCCTTCGAGGTATCGGCGTCGCTCATGGGCGAGACCGAGGAGGAGAAGCTCTCGAGCAAGGAGATCGGCTTCACCATGGTCATCGGCATGGTGATGGCTATCGTGTTCTTCATCGTGCTACCCGCCGTGGCCACGAACTTCATCGCGGGGTCGGCGGCCGATCACCCCTTCAAGTGGAGCATCGTCGACGGCCTGCTGCGCGTCGTGGCGTTCTTCGGCTACATCTGGGGCATCGGCAAGATGGCCGACATCAAGCGTGTCTTCGCCTACCACGGCGCCGAGCACAAGACGATCCACGCCTACGAGCACGACCTGCCGCTCGAGACCGGTCTGATCCAGCGCTACGGCACGCTCCACGTCCGCTGCGGCACGTCGTTCCTGCTGATGGTCATGGTCATCGCCATCGTGATCTTCTCGCTCACTCCCGTACGCGTGATCGCCACCTCGCTGGGGTGGACGAGTCGCATCGGCGTGCTGACCATCGCAATCCTCTCGCGCCTCATCCTCATGCCGCTCGTGGCCGGTCTGGCTTACGAGATCACGGTGAAGTGGGCGGGCAACCACTCCGAGAACCCGTTTGTGAAGGTGCTGCTGTGGCCGGGCATGCAGATGCAGCGCATGACCACACGCGAGCCCGACGACGGCATGATCGAGGTCGCCGTGGCCGCCATGCAGCCCATCATCGCTCGCGAGGACCTCGAGGAGCGCCGGGCAAGGGGCGAGGACGTCGAGTCGCCCGAGGTGTCCGAGTCGCCCGAGGACTCCATCGAAGAACCGCTAACCTGAGAAGAGATCACCGCCATGCGTTCGAAACTCCAGCAGATCCTGACCGCGTTCGACGAACTGACCGCCCGGCTTGGCGACCCCGCCGTGCTCGGCGACCAGAAGGAGTACGCGCGCCTGGCCAAGGCGCAGCGCTCGCAGCAGCAACTCGCCGAGAAGGCCCGCGAGTACCTGACCGCCGCCCAGCAGCTCGACGAGGCGCGCGAGGTCTTGCGCACGGAGTCCGATCAGGAGATGAAGGAGTTCGCCTCCGAGGAGATCAAGGAGCTCGAGGCCAAGCTCCCAGAGCTTGAGGAAGAGCTCAAGATCATGCTGCTCCCGGGCGACCCGAACGACGAGAAGGACATCATCGTCGAGATCCGCGCCGGGGCGGGCGGTGACGAGGCCGCCATCTTCGCCGGAGACCTCTACCGCATGTACACGCGATACGCCGACCTCCAGAAGTGGAAGGTCGAAGAGATCGACGCCAACGAGTCCGAGAGCGGAGGCTTTAAAGAAGTCTCGTTCCGGGTCAAGGGCGACAAGGTCTACTCGAAGATGAAGTTCGAGTCCGGCGTGCACCGAGTGCAGCGCGTCCCGGCCACCGAGTCGCAGGGTCGCATCCACACCTCGACGGCCACCGTCGCGGTGCTCCCAGAAGTCGAGGACGTCGAGATCGAGATCAAGCAGGCCGACCTGCGCATCGACGTCTACCGCTCGAGCGGGCCCGGTGGCCAGAGTGTGAACACCACCGACTCGGCGGTGCGCATCACGCACCTGCCTACGGGCACCGTGGTGCAGTCGCAAAACCAGAAGTCGCAGCTGCAGAACAAGGAAGCCGCGATGCGCGTCTTGCGTGCGCGCCTCTACGAAGTCGAGCTCGAGCGGCAGCAGGCCGAGCAGGGTGCGGAGCGCCGCAGCCAGATCGGCTCGGGCGACCGCTCCGAGAAGATCCGCACCTACAACTACCCGCAGGATCGCGTGACGGACCACCGCATCGGTCTGACGGTTCACAACATCCCCGGCATCATGGCCGGCGAGATCGACAACCTCGTCGACGGTCTTGTCGCCGCCGATCGCGCCGAGCGCCTCGCGGCCGCGGTCTAGCGACAAAGCCGCACACGCGCGATGTCCGAGGCGCAGATCTGGACGGTCAAGGCAGCGCTGGACTGGACCGCGACCTTTCTCGCCGAGAAGTCCGACGAGCATCCCCGCCGCAGCGCTGAGTGGCTGTTGTCGGCGGCCACGGGGCTCTCTCGTGTGGAGCTGTACGCCTACTTCGACCGGCCGCTGACCGACGAGGAGCGAGGCCTGCTGCGTGACGCCGTCCGGCGTCGGGCCGAGGGAGAGCCGCTCCAGTACGTGACTGGCGAAGTGGCGTTTCGCCACATCATCGTCAAGGTGCGCCCCGGCGTGCTCATCCCGCGCCCGGAGACCGAGGTGCTCGTCGATTCGGTACTGCCGGCGGTCGACGCAGCGATCGCCGCGAGAGGAGAGGCGCTCGTCGCCGATCTGTGCACCGGTTCGGGATGCATTGCGCTCGCCATCGCCCAGGAGCGCCCGAGCGCGCGGGTGTGGGCAGGCGACATCTCGCCCATCGCCGTCGAGGTCGCAACTGAGAATGCGATTCGACTCGCTCTGGGCGATCGGGTCGAGACAAGCGCGGGCGATCTGTTCGAGGCTTTGCCGGCAGACATGCGCGCAACCTTCGACGTCATCGTGAGCAATCCGCCCTACGTACCGAGCGCAGACGTGCCCGATCTTCCCGAGGAAGTGGCCGGATTCGAACCGCATCTGGCACTCGATGGCGGCGCCGACGGTCTTTCGGTCTACCGACGCATTCTGCTCGATGCACGCTCGTGGCTTCGACCCGGCGGGCTTCTCGGCGTGGAATTGGACGAAAGAATGGCGAGGAGTGCAGCGGCGGAGGCCGAAGAGTGGTATCAAGAAGTCAGGGTGATTTCGGATCTTGCCGGGCGCGAGCGGATTGTCGTGGCCCGCACGGCCGAAACCCCGTGACAACATCCAGGGCAGGGATGAATTGGAGGCGGTTTCGATGTCCAAGACCTACCATATTGACTCGGAGAACCCCAAGGCAGAAGTGATAAACCTCGCCGCCACGGTACTTCGTGACGGCGGCCTTGTGGTCTTTCCAACGGAGACCGTGTACGGCATCGGCGCACTCGCCGATTCGAAGTTCGGCGCGCAGGAGATCTTCGAGGTCAAAGTCCGACCGCTCGACAAGCCTCTGCCCTGGCTCGTGGAGAACGAAGACGCACTGGATACGTACGGCGTCGACATCCCCGACTACGCGCACAAGCTCGCTCACCAGTACTGGCCGGGTCCTCTGTCGCTCGTGGTCAAAGCCTCCGACCGCGTAGGCAAGGACTTTCGTGCGCCCGACGGCACGGTTGCGCTGCGCTCGCCCAACCACGAGGTGATCATCGAGCTCATCCAAGCGGCGGGCGGTCCCATCATCGCCACGAGCGCCAACACGCACGGCAATGCGGCCCCCGGCTCCTTTGCTGAGGTGGAGAACCGCATCGTGCAGGCGGCCGACCTGTCGCTTGACGGCGGCGAGACCGAGCACCAGCAGGCGTCGACGGTCGTTATGTGCACCGGCCCTGTGCCGGTCGTGCTGCGCGAAGGCGCCATCGCCACCGATGACATCATGGCGGCGGCTTCAGCCTAGCCTTCTCCAAAGACTCGTTACCGAGCGCACCCGGCCGCACCGTCGCGCCGGGTGCGCCGCGTTCGTGGGCTCTGGTTGGCCCCGTTACGCCGATTCTGTAGCGGTACAATCACGTCCCCGACACCCACTCCGTTCGAAAGGTCGCACATGCGCGTCGTCATCGGCAGCGATCACGCCGGCTATGACCAGAAAGAGCGCATCAAGGCTCATCTCGCCGAGCAGGGTC
>Ga0194062_1000391_pt1 | contig 18290 bp, 20 predicted proteins | sample SepL2225m_MetaG_FD_155481 | JGI IMG/M metagenome (GOLD analysis project Ga0194062, IMG submission 155481) | Anoxic zone freshwater microbial communities from boreal shield lake in IISD Experimental Lakes Area, Ontario, Canada - Sep2016-L224-25m | ecosystem: Environmental > Aquatic > Freshwater >... | reverse complement strand
ATTCTAGATGGCTTGACGGTTCAAGACCTTACCCTTACGGTATAGTGTCAAAAGGAGACAACCATGAATAAAATTAAATCACTTCTCTTGTTAAAGTCTGAATCCCATGATCATCGCGCCGGGTTCACCCTGGTGGAAATCCTGCTCGTGGTGGCCATCCTCGGCATTCTAGCCGGCGTGGCGGTGGTCAGCCTCAAGGGGCGCACCAAAACGGCGAGCATCCAGGCAACCCGCACCAGTATTCAGGCCATTGGAACTGCCATTGACACCTATGAGGTGGATAACGGCATCTACCCGCAATCGCTCCAGAACCTGCTTACCAAGGGCAATGAGAGCAATTGGAACGGCCCGTACATGAAGGATGGCCGTATGCCGAAGGATGCCTGGGGAACCGACTTCTCATACTCGCTCCAAGGTGAGAACTACAAATTATCCTCCGCCGGGCCCGATGGCCAAGCCGGGTCCGCAGATGATATCACCAACTAAGAGAAACACCCGAACATCCAACATTGAACATCGAACATTCAACATTCAACAGTTCTGCTCCCCTCATTCATCAATCAACAATCAACAATCATCAATTCAAACGCTCCCAGGCCTTCACCCTTGTTGAAATCCTGATGGTGCTGGCCATCCTCGGGATTTCAACAATCGTCGCCATGCCCTCGCTCGTAAAATCCATACGGGGCAACCGGCTTCGTGTGGGAGCCCGTACCATCGTTATGGCCGGAAATTATGCCCGGACTATGGCGATTCTCCGGAACCAGGAAATGACGCTGACCCTGGACAAAGCCGCCAATACCGTCGCCGTCGCCCCCCTGCATGCCGTCCCTCCGCCCCTTCCTTCAGACCGGGGCTTCCAGGATTCGCCACCCCCATCTGACCTGACCTCACCCACCGGCGCCAATGAACCCGTCTCAAGCGCCCCACCGCCGGTCACCCTCACCCGGCAACTGGATTCCGTCCGCATCGACGCCATTCAGGTTGAACACCGGAAAAGCGGGATCGCGGATGAATCCGTCGTCGTCATTTATCAGACCAACGGGCGCTGTAATCCCTACGAGGTGCGCGTGCGGGACGAATTCGGCAGCATCATGGTCATCACCGTGGACGCCGTGGCATCACCCAAGGTGAGAAAAGAGGGGGAGTGAGAAAATCCGGCATGACCCTGATTGAGGTCTTGATGGCACTGGCCATCCTGACGGTGGCGGCCGGCGTCCTGATGACGGCGACCTCCCGCTGCCTGGCGGTGGTTCGAACGGCAAAGAATTACTATGAAGCCCGCCGGATCCTTGAAACCGGCGAATTGGAATATCCCCTTCTGGTGATCCAGAAAAAAGGAGAGAAAGACCTCACCCCCCTGAATCTGAATATCGGCCCGATCGAATACCCAAATGGATTCTCCTATCAGCGCAAATCCGAGCGAAGTTCCGACAAGGAAGACCTGATGATCGTCAACAGCCGGGTCACCTGGTCCGCCAAAGGCAAAGCAGCCTTCGAGGAAGTGACAACGTATTTGTACTATACCAATGATGTGACAAGCCTTTGAGCACATGAATCCAGAAGCAAGAAGCCAGAATCAAGAAGTCAGAATCCGGTTTTCAAACCATGGATGTCCCCCTGCTTCACTTCATCATTCATCATTCATCATTCATCCTTTCTCTCGCCGCGCCTTCACCCTCATCGAAATCCTTGTCGCCCTCTCGGTGATGACGCTGGTGGCCGCCGCCGCCTTCAGCCTGCTGGCCTCGGTCAGCAAGGCCTGGCAGCGCGGAACGGAATTAACCAAGGATCTCCATGCCGGAGATTTCGTCATCGAACAACTGGTCGGCGCATTGCGGTCAGCACGCTATCGGGGCCCCGAGGACGGATTGATTCTGAAGAAAAAAGGCAGCGGCCCGAACAGCGAGGACAGCCTGTCGTGGGTCAAGGAGGGCTCCGACCTGGTGGGGTCCGACACTTATATGGCCAAAACATTCCACCACATCCGCTTTTTCATCGGGAAAGACCGGAGCGGAAGTCCGGGGGCGTTTTATACCGCCTGGGGTGATGAATATCTCCAGCCAGAGGATTTCGATCCCGACGAACTTGAACCCCAGCTCCTCTCAGACCGGGTTATCGGCTTGAATATCCAGGTGGCTACCAACGATTTTGAAAACGAAAAAATCGAATGGATGGATAAATGGGAGGGGCGTTGCGTTATGGGCGGCGATCTGACCAACCATCTCCCGCGATTTGTTCAGGTGACCCTCTTCCTGAAACCTCTGGATGAAGGGGAACCTCCCATCGAAATGCGGCGACTGGTGGATATTCCCATCGCCAGACAGGGGATACGATGAAGCGGGGCTCGGCTCTCATTATTGTGCTCTGGGTTATTGCCCTGCTTTCCGTACTGATCGGCGGCTTCGCCTATGAAATGCATGTGGAGGCGAAAATCGTGTCGTATGTTCGCAAGAAACTCAAATCCGAGTATCTGGCCAAGGCTGGAATCGAGTACGCGCAAGCCCTGCTCTCCCATAGTTCGGAAGTCAAAGGCAAGGGCGACACCGATGAGATGAAGGGTAAGTACTGGTATTCCGCCGCCAAGCGTCTCCGTCAGGGCTATGCCGTTATGGGGCTCACGGAAAATCTGGGAGAAGGCTCCTTCACGCTGGACATCCTGCCCGAGCCCGGGCTCCGGAATATCAATGCCCTGAAAGATGACGACTGGGAGCGCATTTTCAAGGTCTGCGGGGTACCCGAAGAGCTCTGGCCGGAACTGATTGATTGTTTCAACGACTGGCGTGATCCGGACGACCAGCCCAATCTGGACGGAGCGGAATCCGACGATTACTACAGCCGCCTCACTCCGCCTTACAAGGCGCGTGGCCACACGGGGAAATCCACCATCGGCAGTTCTCCCGCCGTGAACCCTTCCGTCACGACCGGAACGGTCAAGCCGGGCACGGCAATCCCCCGCACTGGCACCACTCCAGCAGGCATGCTCGCCAATCTCGATACGGTCGAGGAGCTCCTGCTCATCAAAGGATTCAGCCATGCCATTCTCTATGGCGGCTATGCTGAGGAGGGAAATACCAACAGCCCCTTAATCACCGGAATCTCCGACCTCCTGACCGCCATCCCGGAAACCGGCGAGCAGGTGAATATCAATGCCGCCCCGAAACGAGTCTTGATGACACTGCCTGGAATTGACGACACCATCGCTGATGCCATTATCGCCGAACGGGAACGCGGGGGTAGAGAAGGTTTGACAGGCGGAGCTGAAATGAGTGAAGATTACTTCTTCACGGACGTAAACAACCTGTTTGGCCGGGTTCCGGATCTGGCTAGGATCACGCCTGAAGAGCAACAACGGTTACGCACTCTGGTGGGAACGGCTTCCTCTGTGCTCCGGATTCGCTCCACGGGTCGGGCTCATGGCGTGGAGTACCGGATGACGGCGATTCTGGGAACCCAAATATCGGGAACATCGATGCCGGCAATACGAAGATAATGGTGATTATGGCGGCAAAAGCCCTTACAAGTCTGGCTGTGCGAGCCCGCTCCCTGGAGTGGGTTGTCCGGCACAAAACCGGTGAAAAACAAGCCCCGGTTTCCGTACATTCCGCCACTTTTGACCCCGGCGAGACTCAAAAAAACCTGCTGACCGGATTCAAGGCTGAGCCGGATCGGCTTGCGGCGGAGGTCCGGAAAGCCTGCGGGTACCTTCCCGCCCCTGTCTGCATCGGCATTCCCGCTTCCTGGGTGTTGCTGCGGATTGCCGAATTGCCGTCCGGAAGCCCGGAGGAACTCGCCAGCATGGCGGAACTTCAGGTCGATAAATTTTCCCCTTTCCCGGCGGATGAATCGGCCATCTCCTATGAATTGCTCGCCGATCATGAAGGCCGTAGCCGCCTGCTCCTGAGCGCCATCCGGACCGACACCATCGACCAGCTTGCCGGGGGCCTTCAGGCGGCTGGAGTCAAGCCGAAGTGGGTGGATATCAACCTGCTGGGCTGGTGGCAACTCCTGAAGGATTCCGGCAAGGTTCACCAGACCGGCTCCCAGGTCTTCCTCATTCTCGAGGATTCAGCCTGCGATATCATCGTCTCCACCGCCGGGGTTCCCGTGGCCATGCGCTCCCTGAGCGGTATGGAAGATCTGCCCCCCGAAGAGGTCGACGAGGAAATCGCGAGAGAGACCATCTTTACCTTGTCCTCCCTGAATCTGGATCCGAACGGCAGTCATCTGGCGGAGATTTCCCTCTGGCATCCGGGCGAGCCGCCCACCGCCCTGCTGCAACGCTTCTCCGAGTCATTCTCCGTGGTGGTCCACCCTCACTCTCTGTCCACCCTGCCCTCCTTGGCTGAGGGACTGTTGCGCCGGGCTGAAAGCCGAACCGCCAGCACCATGAATCTGGCACCCAAAGCCTGGCAGGAAACCGAAACCGCCAGACGGACTCGCCGGAGGATCATCGCGTCATCCCTTCTGGTTGCCGGCATCTGGCTCTTCGGGATGGCCATCCTGTTTGGCGGTATCCAGATTCAAAAACAGCAACTGTCCTCGATGGAAAATGAACTCGTTGAACTCAAGGGGCCCTCCGAAAAGGTGCGCGCAATCAGGGACCGAACCCAGGATCTCTTGAAATACATGGATCGTTCCCGGTCAGGCTTGGAATGTCTGCGGGAAATCAGCGACCGGCTCCCGCCGGGCATTGAGCTTAAATCGTTCATTTATTATAAAAGCAAATCGCTTGAGATGACCGGCCAGGCTGAAACTTACTCCCTGATCGCGGACTTCAAGAAGGATCTGGAAAAATCCGAGCTGTTCAGCGCCACGGAACTTCCCCGTACCCGGCATATCCCTCAGGGCGAAGAATTCAAGATTGTCTGCACCATACCCGGGGGTGAAAAGCCATGAAAATATCCTCCCGCGAAATGATCCTGGCCTGGATCGCCGGCGTCGCGGCGCTTGGCGGCCTCACTTATCTGCTCGTGGAGCCTAAGTTTAAGGAGTGGACCCTTCTGGAAGGCAAGAAAGCGGAATCCTTGCGTCAGGTGGGTAATCAAAAGCGCCTGATCGCCCAGTCCTCACGCTGGGAAGCCAAGCTTTCAGAATTGAAGAAAAAACTGCCCACCCATCCTCAGGGCAAGGATGTGACCACCGACCTCCAGATCCTCATCGAGAAACTGGCCCGGGCAAACGGCCTCACCCTGATCAGCCGGGAAGCCGAGAAGGAAACCCTCCGCGGCAACATGTATGAGGTGGCGGTGAACTGCAAATGGGAAGGCAAACTGGAAGCCCTGACCCGTTTCCTGTTTGATATCCAGAAGGAAGATGTTATTTTAGACGTCAGTCAATTGACGATTTCTCCAAACGAAAAGAAGGTTCTGCGGGGGGGATTCACGGTGTACTGTTCGTACTCCCGGGTTCCACCACCGGGTGGCGAGACAAAAATCGAAAGCAAGGGCCCGAAAAATGACGTCGTTTCCCAATAATCATGGCGTGAACACTCTCAGGGTAGGGAGGCCTCTCCGAGGCCTCCGAAGATCTCTGGTTTGGATGCTAGTGCTTGCCGGATCCTTCTCTCTAATAACTCTGGCGCAAGTACCCATGCCGGGCTTGCGCGTCAAGTCCACCCTCCCTACCGACACCCCACGGCCCACCCCGGCAGGGGTCGACACCAACCGGACCGTGGAACTTAAATTCAACGCCGCCGCACTGGACATGGTGCTGCAGTATTACTGCTCCGAACTGACCGGCCGAACCCTCCTTCAGGCTCCCGCCATCACGGCCACCATTACCTTGCGCAGTCAGTCCCAGCTCACCGTTCCCGAGGCCATCCAGGCCATCAAGGCCGTTCTCGCCATGAACAATATCGCCCTGATCAACCAGGGCGATAAATTCGTCAAGGCCGTCCCCATTACCGCCGCCCCTATAGAGGGACTCACCATTCAATCCAACCAGGTGGATCAGCTTGCCCACCCGGAAACCGACGAGCTGATCAGCGAAGTCATCCCCCTCAAAAATATCGATCCCGCAGAAGCCCAGAAGGCAATCCAGGGCCTGATTCATCCCTATGGGAAAATTCTACCCCTGGAGCGGATCAACAGCCTGCTTGTGGCCGACGCCGGAGTGAACCTCAACCGGATCAAGGACATCCTCACCCGAATTGACCAACCGCTCGACATCAAGGAATCCATCCACATCCTCCAGATGCGGAACTCCAAGGCCACGGAGATTAAAACCAAGCTGGAGGAAATCATTGCCGACCAGAAGGAAAAAGAAAAACAGCCCACCGTCCGGCGACTGAAAGACTCCGGAGCGCCCGGCGTTGACACAACGCCGGCCATTCCCACAATCCCGGGCGTCATCCGGGCTCGCCCTTCCACCCCGGCAGGAACACCCGCTCCGGCGGAAGCCGATGCAGAGGATGGCCGGATGATTCGCGGTAATGTCAAAATTATCGCCGACGACAGAACCGGATCCCTGATCATCATCACCCGCCCGGAAAATATGCGATTCATTGAGCAGGTGGTGGCTGCGCTTGATGTACCCACCGCCCCGGATGTGGCTGTTGAGGTGATCCGGCTCGAATACGCCGACGCCGAGGAAGTGGCCTCCATGCTCAACGCCCTGATCGGTGCCGCCTCTACCCCTTCGACTAAGAGTTCCACACCCAAACGCACAACCACAACAACACCGGGCACCACCATGCCCGGCCAGGCGCCCGGCGCCACTGCTCAGGTTTCAAAGCCCGCCGAGGAACCCCGCAGCTACCAGCTCCAGGAATTCATCGATCAGCAACGCGCCCTGTCTTCTGGAAAAGGCACCGAGGGCAAAACTAAGATTGGCCAGCTCTCCGCTGAAAATATCAAGATCCTTGCCGACAAGCGCAGCAACGCGCTCATCATGATGGCCAGCAAAAATGACCTCCTGACCCTCAAGGATCTGTTGAAAAGCATGGATGTGATGCTCTCGCAGGTGCTCATTGAAGCCGTCATCATGCAGGTATCACTTGATAAAAATATGGAACGTGGCGTGGACTGGGTGCAACGCTCCATGATTGCCTATAATGATCGCAGTGGCGGTCGGAACGGAGAATTTGGGTTTGCAGGCGCTGGCGGTGGCGGAAAAGCGACGCCTATAAACGCCACGACCATCAACTCCGCAGCAGGCATCGGCGGGGCCGGCGGCCTGACTTACTATTTCACCCAGTTCGGACTCAACCTTGACGCGGTGATCAAAATGTCGCAAAGCGACAATCGCTCAAAAATCATTGCCTCACCCATTATCCTCACCACCGATAACAAGGAAGCAAAAATTGAAGTTTCAGATGAAGATTATTTTTACAAAGGCGTCAGTTACGTCGGGTCTTACGGGGCGACTTCACAACAAGCCGTCCCCAATGTTGAAGCCCGGAAAGTCGGGTTAAGCTTGGTAGTCACCCCCCGCATCAACGCCAAAAAGTTCGTTGTGATGGAAATCGCCCAAAAGATCGAGGATGTTTCTAGTTACAAAACCATCGTCGACAGCAGTGGTAAAAATGATTGGCCGATAGTCTCCTCACGCGAAATGACCGCCTCAGTCTCTGTCCGAAATGGTGAAACAATTATTCTCGGAGGACTGGTTAAAAATAATAATACTGAGAACAAAAACGGCATCCCTTTTCTCAACAAAATCCCATTCTTAGGTTTCCTTTTTGGGGCAGCCAGTGACACCGGAAAACGTAGCGAAATTGTGGTATTCATTACCCCTTATGTGCTGGATTCCCCCGAAGAGATTGAAGCGGAATCTGCCCGTCGGAAAGCCGCTCTCAGCGCGAACAGTGAAGGTATGTGGGAAAAGGGCTGGTCTGACAGCAAACTGGCCGATCCGCCCCGGGGCCGGGTTGGACAATGGTGGCGCAATCTTGTGAAGTAGAAGAAAAGGGGTTTTATGAAATCCAAGTTTATGGTTTTTTTGTCGTTCGCCGTTGTCGCCGTTATGGGGGCTGGGTGCAGTTCACTCAAGGTGGTTGAGGGGGGCATTGCGCCGCCCAAGTGGGTCGCCGAGCCCGCTCTGGCGTCCAACTACGATGCCACAAATTTTATCTATGCCAGCGGAATCTGCACCTATTCCCTGGTTCTGGAAGAGGGCATTAATGATGCCAGGCACGACGCCATCCGGAAACTGGCTGAACGTGCGGGCGTCGCAGCGTCTGATGTCTACCAGACAGACCGCACCGACAAATACTCCTCCTCGCAAAGCGGCATGCCCAATGTACCCCAGATTATCGAGAACTCCCACAAGGCCGTACAGACCAGCAACAAGGTGGAATCCAAGACCACGCTCAGTCCCAAGGCCATACACACCACCCAGACCCGCCTGCACGATGTGGATCAGGCGCTCCTCTGCTACACCGTCTGGCAATATGGCCCCAGCATGTGGGCCCGTTATTGGAACGGAGATACTGCCTTGCGATTCTACGATGTCTATGTGCTGCTGAAGTGCCCCAAAGCAGAGTTCGATAACGTTCTAAAAAAAGAACGCAACGCGGACGGCTTCGAAACGAAATAGCCCTCAATAAACGCTTTTCAAGGGCCCTGTTTCCGATTATTCTGCCCCCTCTTAATCAACAAGGGGCAGACTATGAGCACAACGAAAAAGGCATTGATCACCGGTATTACGGGGCAGGACGGATCCTACCTGGCTGAACTGCTCCTCCAGAAGGGCTATGAGGTTACCGGTATCGTCCGGCGCTCCAGTTCCATCACCCGCTCCCGCATCGATCACCTGTTGGATCGAGGACTGAATCTCCACCTCGAATACGGTGATCTGGCCGACAGTTCGTCGCTCCGGCACATGATGACCAAGGTCAAGCCCGACGAGGTCTATAATCTGGCAGCCCAGTCCCATGTCCGCATTTCCTTCGACCAGCCCGAGTACACGGCTGATGTCACCGGCTTGGGCGTCCTGAGGCTTCTTGAAGCCATTCGCGACTACAACAACGCCTCCGGGGCCAAGGTCCGGTTCTATCAGGCATCCTCCTCGGAAATGTTCGGTGCCGCCAAGCCCCCGCAAGGCGAAGCCACCCCCTTCCATCCCCGCAGTCCCTATGCGGTGGCTAAGGTGATGGGGTTCTGGCAAACGGTCAACTATCGCGAGTCTTACAACATGCACGCCAGCAACGGCATTCTTTTCAACCATGAGAGCGAACGGCGCGGCGAGAACTTTGTGACGCGCAAAATCACCCGGGCCGCCGGCCGCATCAAGGTCGGTCTGCAGAAAAGCCTATTCCTTGGAAATCTGGAAGCCAAGCGTGACTGGGGCCATGCCCGGGACTATGTCGAGGCCATGTGGATGATGCTTCAGCAGGAGCAGCCCGATGACTACGTGGTCGCCACTGGCGAGTCCTACAGCGTCGCCCAATTTCTGGACGAGGTCTTCGGGCAACTGAAACTGGACTGGCACGATTACGTCAAAATTGACCCGCGCTTCTATCGCCCCGCTGAAGTGGATTACCTATTGGGCGACGCCAGCAAAGCCCGCAAGAAACTGGGCTGGACTCCGAAAATCACCTTCAAGGAACTGGCGCGCGTCATGACCGAGTTCGATCTGGATCTCGCTGAGCGCGAATCCCACGCGGCCTCCTTCAATGGCAAAAGATAGCCCGTTTATTGGCAATCAATTCATGTAATCCTCGCCCTTTGGCTCACGAGTCTGAGACAACAAAGGAGTACGATGGCTGGCCTGCTGTGGATGTCTCTGTTTCTGGGGCTGTGGATAGCAACGCCGTTTCTTGGCGAGGGCGTTGTTGTTTTTCGTGAGTTTCCCGGCCGTGTGTTGATTTCTCTGCCTTACACATACAGCACATTTGTGGGGGCAAGCACTATTCTGTTCATCGGGTTTGTTGTTACCCAGCGCCGGGGTAAAGCAGGGCGATTCAGCGAGATTAACGCATGGCTCAAATGGCTCGCCCTGCTCCCTGCCCTGGGCTTACTCAGTCTTCCCCGGTATCCCCAACTCAGCACCTTCCTCCATATCTTCATTTCGTCAGGCATCCTGTCCGCTGCCGCCGTGAGAGCATTTTGCGCAGAGACTTGCGAAGAAAGAGATCGCCGGGGCCGGGATTGGATGATCCTGTTCGCAACAGGAACAGTCCTGTTTTGCTTGCTGGGAACCTGGATCACAAAGACCGTCGGCGAGCACTCCGGCGATGAGGGACACTATCTCATCCAGGCAAAGAGCCTCCACGAAGACGGGGATTTGGACTTGCGGAATAACCTCGGCGATGTTGCCGCGCAAAATTTCACCGAGCGCACCCATGTCAGTCCGAATTCGCGAAACGGAAAGTGGTATTCCTTTCATTCGTCAGTTCTGTGTTTCCTCTTAGCTCCGACCTGCGGGCACGGGCTGTACGCCAGGCATCTCGTGCTTGGCATGATTGCCGGGCTGGGCATCGCGGGTGCTTATCTGTTGGCTCGATTGCTGGGCGCATCCGGACGGGGAGGCTGGGCTGTTGCCATCCTGATGGGCGGCAGCTCATTCTGGGGTATTTACTCCTGCCGAGCCCTCCCTGAAGTCCTTGGCGGAACGCTAGCCGTTTATGGATTCATAGCTATATTGCTCCAGAGAACGCACCCCGTTCGCGCCTGCTTACTGGCTGTCCTGTGCATAGGGGTGTTGCCCTGGGCCTATGTCCGCTTCTTCCCATTGGCCATGACGCTTGCTGGCGCCTATGTCATCCAGTGCCTCTATCTCTCCATTCCATGGCGCCGCAAATTATCACGATTGTCTTTGTTCACTGCGCTCATCCTGGGCGCGTGGACGTTGCTCACCCTGAATCAGTACCGGATGTATGTCGGGGGGACGGTTGTCCCCGTATCAGACGTTCTCATGGCTAGTCCCTCAGGCCTGTGGCACGTCCTGACCTCCTCCAAGGGAATCCTGGTGGCGTTCCCCATTTTTGCCTGCGCGCTTCTGGGCACGCTTGGACTGCTTCAACACTCACGACATCGCGCCCATGCCTTTTTGGCGTTTCTTTGTTTCATGAGTATTTGGCTGACATCCTGTTCTGCTCCTGACTGGTGGGGAGGGGCGACATTACCGGGACGTTTTCTCGTCGTCACCGTTCCCATCCTAATGGGGGTCCTGGCACTGGTTCTGGATGTGGCAGCTCCGGGATTTCGCCTGGTGACTTTCTACCTCGGTTTCTTTTCTATCAACCTGTTTTGCTTCCTCCTATCGGTCTTCCCTGATTTGCGTGCATTGCAAGATCCCGTCGTCGTTTGCGACTTTCACTACCTGCTGTCGACCCTTCCCCGCTTCCTCTTTCCGCCCGGAGAGACTGCCCCATGGATTGTGGTGGGCGTAACGGCCCTTCTGACCTTTCTTTGGCTTTTCCCGAAGATTCCTGTCGTTCTGCAATACGCAGTCGTCGTCTTAACCGCGGGAGTTTGTTTTCTGAATCGCATCCCCGCTGGGGAGGCCTCATACTTCCCCTTGTGGACGGCGCAAAAATGGGAGCGAACGATTCCCCATCACGCCTTCATGTGGGCATTCGGGGACGCGTCTCGTCCCTTGTCTCTGCTGGACTATTCCAATCTCTGCAGCGCGGAACGATGGCCTCGATCCGCCCGCGAAGTGACCGGACATTTCGGGAAGCAAGTTAACAGTGGCGGGGTTATTTCCTATCCGCTCATCACACCTAATGGCTGGGACAATCATCCCGAGTATCGTTGGGCTACATTGGTGGATCCAGTACCAGTGGGCAATCATGATTACGCCCTTCGATTTCAGGCTGAGATCCGTGGAGATTCAGACATTGAACTTGCCATTCGGGAGGGTGACCGAACGCATGTGATGAAAACCTTCAAAGCGGGCACGCGCATCAGTGAAGAGTTCACGTTTTCGATCAAAAAACGGAATCGCCTGTATATTCTCATGAGATTCGTCGACCCCGCAGAAAACAACCGCCTCATCATCGACAAACTGACCATTACACCCTATCAGGCCTCCTTGGCCCAGGCCGGCAACCTTCGGTCAACATCAACCAAGCCTCAAGCTCGACAAAGTCGATGGGGTTTATGAAAAATCTGGTGCCATATTTCGCCAAACGCATCATAACAGCATCGGGAGCACCTTTGCTGGAAATGAGTGCAAGGCCTTTGCACTTGCATCCTTTTTTCATGATTGTGTCGATGAATTGTGCTCCATCCACTTCCGGCATGTCATAGTCCGAGATGATGATATCGGGACACTGGGATTCAGGGAAACAGACCCCATGGGGTGCCGTGTAAATGGGACACGATAGCGGGGTGTCGTAGGTTAAGACCTGATGCCCCCGACGACGGAACATGCAACCCAACACATGCAGAACCAGGGGGTCATTATCAACAAAAACGATTTTCATTCCAACCGATATCCCTTCTGACAAGCGCGGGAATATAGGAGAGCCGCATGTTGCGGGCAAGTAGTTTATAATAAATCATTTGACTCCAATATGCGGTTATTTTATCTTTTCGCCTCTTTTTTGCGGGCGGGGGGATTTATGCGACCTAACAAATTATTTGGAATCAAAGTAGAGGCGGCCAGAAAACAGGTCACACCGAAGATGTCCCGGAGTGAACTTGCCAAACGACTCACGAGCGCGGGGGTAGCCGTCAGCGCCTCTGACGTCACTGAGATCGAGGCCGGGAAACGCGTGTTGAATTATTTTGAGTTAACCGTACTTGCTTCCGTGCTGAACACAACGACACATCATTTTTACAATCTGACATGAATCAAGGATTGGTTATGACCAATACAAAAGAACATAAAACAATTGGGAAATGGCTTAGAGGGAAACGGGAAGAAGCCTGCTTATCACGGGCTCAATTGGCGGGATTAATCGGACGAAACGAGTCTTTTATTGGACGTTACGAATCAGGCGTTCGACTTGATGTCATCCAGTTCGCCAAAATCGTCATCGCTCTGAAAGCCGACCCCTGTAAAGTCTTTAAACAGTGCCTTGAGAATGTCGAACAGGAGTAGTACGCCGGGTCAGGCCTTACCCTTGCGGGCTTTGACGACTTTCGAAGCACCGATAATTTTCTGAATCATGTCCCTGTATTCAATCTCGGCATTCCGACCAAGCGCCTTGCAGACCCAGAAGAACTCCACTACATCCAGGCGCCGTTTACCTGTTTCAATGCGCCACACGAACGAATTCTCACGCCCCAAAAGCTTGGCAAGATCACGCTGCGAAAGTCCCGCGTCATTCCGCATTTTAACCAGCTTTGCAAGAACATGCTGATACTCAGGACTATGGATTGATTCCGTCATGTTTTGAATTTCCCCCTTTATTATTTGAACATAATCACCCTGCTTTTGCCAGAAATTTCCTAATGCTCGATGCATTAGACCCCCCCCCAGCGATCTGAAAGGGAGACCATGCCTCCTCCTGTAGTAAATCGCGCCTCCGTTAATTATCTGGCATTCCATGATTTAATTAACTACTTTATATAGATTGTTTTTATTTAGATCGGAGACACATGCTAGCCAAGGTTTACAGCGGCGCGGTTTACGGGGTTGACGCCTACCCCGTCGAAATCGAAGTCAATGCGGGACATGGTGATCCGTCCGTCGTGATCGTGGGCCTCCCCGATACCGCCGTGAAGGAAAGCAAGGACCGGGTCCATACCGCTATCAGCAATTCAGGCTTTCGCCCACATGTCGGTCGAACCACCATCAATCTGGCGCCTGCAGATATCAAAAAAGAGGGCCCCTGCTTTGATCTTCCCATCGCCATCGGCATTCTGGCGACACAGGATCACTTGCCGCCCGAACGACTGGCGGACTACGCCCTGATCGGCGAGCTCGCCCTAAGCGGGGAAGTCCGCCGGATCAAGGGCGTCCTCCCCATCGCCCTATCCGTCCGGAAGTCAGGTCGACGCGGCCTGCTGGTTCCCGTCGACAACGCCGAGGAGGCCGCCGTCGTCAAGGGACTTGAGGTTTATCCCGTCCACAACCTCAGGGAAGCGGCCGATTTTCTGGCCGGGAAAACACCCCTCGAGCCCTATCAGGTGGATGTTGACCAGATGTTTAGCATTCCCACTGAACATGATGATGACTTTGTTGACGTCAAGGGACAGGAGCACGCCAAACGCGCTGCGGAAATCGCCGCCACCGGAGGGCATAACCTGATCCTGATCGGATCACCGGGCACCGGTAAAAGCATGATCGCCAAGCGGATCGCCTCTATCCTCCCTCCTATGACGCTTGACGAGGCGCTTGAAAGCACCAAGATTCACAGCATTGCGGGAATCCTGCGCGCCCATCAGGCCCTGGTCATCCGGCGCCCGTTCCGGTCGCCCCACCACACCATTTCCGATGCGGGATTGCTAGGCGGCGGAAGCCATCCCATGCCGGGCGAAGTCAGCCTGGCACACCGGGGCGTCCTCTTCCTGGATGAACTCCCGGAATTCCATCGCAACGTCCTGGAGGTGATGCGCCAACCGCTCGAGGACGGCCATGTAACCATTTCGCGGGCATCCGCGAGCGTCACATTCCCCTGCCAATTTATGCTGGTGGCGGCCATGAATCCCTGCTCGTGCGGATACTATGGCGATCCGAAACGGGAATGCCGCTGCAAGCCCTCCCAAATCCAGAATTATCGCAACAAAATTTCAGGGCCGCTCCTGGATCGCATTGACCTGCACGTGGAAGTTCCGACCATCCGATATCAGGAATTATCGGGGCTCGTCCCAGGGGAAAACTCAGCCACCATCCGGGCACGGGTCATTGCCGCCCGTCAGATCCAACAGGATCGCTTCAAATCCCTGCGCCGGATCCATAATAATGCCGCCATGCGATCAAAGGATATTCAGAAATTCTGCCCGCTGGGATCCGAGGCTCAGGACGTCTTGAAAATGGCAATTACCGAACTGAACTTCAGCGCCCGCGCCTATGACCGGATCATCAAGGTGGCTCGAACCATCGCCGATCTGGAAAAAACTGAACACATCCAGCCGCATCAAATGCAGGAAGCCATCCAATACCGGACTCTGGATCGTCAGCTGTGGGTATGAATTCCGCCGTTACAGGTAGGCGGAAAGTTTATCCTTGAGTTGAACCTTGCTCATGGCGCCAACCATCTGCCCCTTCACCTGACCGTCCTTGAAAACAAGCAGGCAGGGAATGGATCGGATAGCGAACTGCGTGGCAAGGTCGCGGTTTTCATCCACATTTACCTTGGCAATCCTGACCTTGTCCGCCATTTCCGTGGAGAGTTCATCCAGAACCGGGGAAAGCATCTTGCAGGGGCCGCACCACTCTGCCCAAAAATCAACCAGAACGGGAAGGGTTGAATCGATCACATCGGTCTTCCAGTTTCCGTTTTTAATATGAATTACTTGCGAATTAGCCATGGTAAAATCCTCCAGAAGTACAAAGCGTTAAATTCCAACGGGCCATCCCAATGCGGGGTTCGCCTGGGCCGCCAGAACATACAGCATGAAGCACAACACTAATGCGGCGGCAGCAGCCATCGCAATGAAAATTCCGTGGGGTGCAGGCACGTCCGAGCCCGCCTTCGGGGCCTCAGCCGACTCTCCCTCCGCCCTGGCAATGCTGACACTCCGACTAGCCGGCTTAAAGTCGCCAGTCGCGCCATCGGCACGGCGAATCTTGATTGTCTTTTTCTGAGTTTGCTGGGGTTCAGCCGCCTCGGGAACAATATCCACACGGGCGGTCTGGCTCTTGGATACGAGTTCGCCCGCAGGCTGTTGCGGAGCCACCATCGCTGGGGCAGGGCTTTCCGATTGAACCTCTGCAGGCAAACTCGTCACTTTAGGCACATTGGTCAACACCGGGCGCTTCACCTTAATCGTTTTCGGGGGTAATTCCTGGGAATTCCCGGAAATTTCCGCCATGACGGCCTCCAGCGAAATTCGGGACGTCTGACTTTTGGATTCCTCGGAAACCATTCCACTCACGGCCTTCCCAACGGAAGGCATGGAAGAAATCAAAACCTGACCGGTCATCGCAGGCGCAAGACGAATCGTTTTTGAAGCAACCCCGACACCGCTTACCGGAGCCGCCTGGGTGGCACCCGGTTCCGCAGTAACCTGATCCAATGAAATGCGAGCTGTTTTCGCCTTGTTGGTAGGCATCGTCGCGGCCGTTGGCGTTTCAGCCAGCTCTCCCGACTGCCCCGGAATCTTAATTGTCACCCTCGGCGGAATGGAACCATTTTCAGGCTTGATATCGTCGCTCATTGAATCCTCCCAATTGGTGAAAAGCTAATCTTAACCCATCCCCGAGTCAAGCGCCTTAGACCACCATGACTTCCTTTTCCTTGGACGCCAGAGTGGCGTCAATCTTGGCGATCGAGGAGTCCGTGTCCTTCTGGATCTGGGTGAGCCCGTGATCCCGTTCATCCTCAGTGATCTTGCCATTTTTCTGAAGCGCCTTGATCTGTTCGTTGGCCTCGCGACGGATATTGCGAACGGCCACGCGCGCCTCCTCGGACATCCGCTTCGCCACCTTGACCAGATCTTTCCGGCGTTCCTCGCTGAGCTCAGGAATGACGATCCGGATCACGCGGCCATCGTTCATGGGGGTAACCCCAAGATTAGCGCCCAGAATTGCCTTTTCGATGGCTGGCAGAGCGGTAGGATCATAGGAGTTGATCACGATCATGCGCGGCTCGGGCGTCGAAATGCCGCCTATTTCGCGAAGCCGGGTCATGGCACCATAGTAGGGAACCATGACATTCTCCACCAGACTCGGTGAGGCTTTTCCGGTACGCAACCCGGTAAACTCCTGATGAAGAAACGCCAGGCACTTGGACATCTTGTCATCGGCTTCCAGCAACACATCATCCATCGATTCCATCATTTCCTCCTACTCCGAGACCAGTGTCCCGATCGATTCCCCGGCAACCACCCTCTCGAGGTTACCTTCCTTGAAGAAATCAAACACAATGATCGGCACGGAGTTTTCCATGCACAGCGCGAAAGCGGCCGCATCCATAACCTTCAACTGCTTGGCCATGGCCTCCTGATAACTGATACGCGTATAGCGTTTCGCTGAAGGGTTTTTCACCGGATCGGCCGTATACACCCCGTCCACCTTAGTGGCCTTCAACAGGGCATCGACATCCAGCTCGCTCGCGCGCAGGGCGGCCGCTGTATCCGTGCTAAAATAGGGATTCCCCGTTCCTCCCCCGAAAATGACCACCCGTCCCTTGGAAAGATGCCGCATGGCGCGCCGCCGGATGAACGGCTCGGCTACCTGACGCATTTCAATGGCTGTCTGCACCCGGGTATCAATGCCTTCCTTCTCCAGGGCATCCTGAATGGCCAGCGCATTGATGACGGTGGCGAGCATTCCCATATAGTCCCCGGTATTCCGGTCAATACCCCGGCTCTCCCCGACATGACCCCTGAAAATATTGCCGCCCCCGACCACAATCGCAATCTCCACGCCCATTTTCCGAACCACCTTGATCTGGCGTGCAAACCCTACCAACACCTCGGGATCGATGCTGAGTCCGCTTTTCTTACTTTGCAGGACTTCCCCGCTAAGCTTCAGGAGAACTCGCTTGAATTTGCTTTTCCGGACTGTTTGACGCGGCATAGTGGCACCTTTGTCTTAAATCGTGATGAGCTTGTGAAATCGGCCAAACGATACTCCAACCCTTAAAAACTGTAAATGAGAAACACGCAGGCACATCCTTTCCGCTTGCCTTGCAGGGCGAGCCCATGATAGTCGAAAACCTGACACCCATGAAAACAGCCCTCGAGAAACAGACCCATCTGGCACGGCTTCGCCTGAGATTCGGAGTGGCATTGCTGGGTGCTGTTGTGATGACCGGCACACTCGGATTTCATTTCATCGAGAGGTGGCCGTTGCTGGATTCCCTGTACATGACCGCCATCACCATCTCGACGGTCGGATTCAGGGAAGTTCAACCCTTATCCCCGGCGGGAAAGATCTTCACCATCTTCCTGATATTGGGAGGCGTGGGAACCATGGCCTTTGCCGCATCCATGGCGGTGGAAGCCATTGTTCATCGACAGGTGCGAATGTTAACAGGGAGACGCGGCATGCAAAAAGACATCACAAAACTGAACCATCACACCATCCTGTGCGGCTATGGCCGAATGGGACATCTGGTTGCGGAAAACCTAAAGGACTCGGGGCGTGACGTCGTCGTGGTGGAGAACTCACCCGAGGTGGCTGAAGAAGCCGTGGAGCAAGGCCTTCTGGTGATTCATGGAAATGCCACAGACGAGGAAATCCTCACGGCCGCCGGTATCGAACGGGCTTCCGCCCTGGTAGCCACC
>Ga0194062_1000389_pt1 | contig 18327 bp, 17 predicted proteins | sample SepL2225m_MetaG_FD_155481 | JGI IMG/M metagenome (GOLD analysis project Ga0194062, IMG submission 155481) | Anoxic zone freshwater microbial communities from boreal shield lake in IISD Experimental Lakes Area, Ontario, Canada - Sep2016-L224-25m | ecosystem: Environmental > Aquatic > Freshwater >... | reverse complement strand
GTATTGTAGGTGACCACCATATCAGGCACCTTTGAGCCGCTGTCTGAAGCACAGGGGTAAGTGGAATACTGCTTTTTAAAGCTCAGGTTGACCGAATAAATGGCTCCCGGTTCAGCCTTCATAAAGGATGAAAGGTCTATTGAGAAACGGTTCCAACGGCCGTAGTCGGCAGCGCCGTTCAGGGGGACAGTCTTTTTCAGAACCGTCCTTCCAACTCTTGAAAGATCGTAATTAGTCCCGAGTTCGTTGATCTGGAGGAACTGCAGAATATTATTTTCGTAGATCCTGATCACCGAAACGTCGACGGCCTTCAGGTTCACTGCTTCAAATGGGAGAAGCATGTTGTTGGATGAAGGCATGATGACACCGCTGCCGATGAACTTTACGTCGGGCTTGTTCCCTTCAGGGGAAAGCTTCTGAATGATGCGCATACCGAGTTCTTTCCCAAGGCAGTTGCGCAAGCTAGGTTCAATGCTCAGCCTGGGGCTTCCTTCCATATTGGGCGGAGGATAGATAAGCAGTTCATTGTCCTGAACAGAATACCTGACGATCTGGTTTTTTCCCACAACGATAAGACCTTGCAGGTTCTGGTCATGTTTGAGGGGATCGGTGAACCTGAGTTTGAAATAGGGTTCCCCTGCGGCAACACTTCGTATTTCAAGGAATTTGAAATCGCCGAGAGCGGCAATCCCTTCCTTCAATTCCTTATCATCCGGGGCGTTGATCTTATCTCCGTCCCATTCGAGTTTGACAATTGAAGATTGCTGACCTCTTACGATCGAATCGACCTGAAAGGTATGCTGGTTGTTTTTGGAATCGTGGGCCCAGCTTACAGGAAGTTTCTTCCCGTCCTGGCTGGCTTTAAGCATTTCTTCCACTTTCTTGTCATCAGCAACATCGGCGGTAAACAGGTTGCCATATAGTTTTTCTTTCGTAAGATCGGCTTCGGAATAGGCTTTATGATTATCGATTGAAACGTCAAAATCCTGGCGGATGGTCCGGAACTGGAACACCATTGTTTTCATCGGATCCGGCACTGTGATCAGTTTCGAAAGAAGAAATTCAACCGTGAACAGCTGATCCTGCGGCATCGGCTCCTCGGGTTTGAATTCAAGGGTACGGCTATCAATCCAGCAAAGCGCCCCCTTTACCGATGGTTTTATTTTCAACAGATCCTCCTTCAGGGGGATGTTGAGGGAGGAGGAATCGACGAAGTCATCGTTCATCCTCACTTTGATGGTAGAATGTGTTGAAACCAGTCCTGAAGTATAGGCCTGGACGTACTGCCTGAAGGCAGGACTTACCTGTACAAGCGGCCCTATAGCGGTTTTACCGAGAGTCTGGATCAGGATAAAGGCGATCAGGATAACTGCAGCGGGCAATCCGGCATACAGAAGGAGTTTTTTCTTGGATGACATAGGGCTGGATTTTGCTGAAAGTTAAGAAAATTTTTTACAGAAACCGCCTGACATGTTTTTTATAAGATTCCCATTCCGGGCCGAAACGTTTGGCAAGGAACTTTTCTTCGGCCAGTATCATCATGTAATGTGCAGAAATACACCAGGCGCCGATAAGAATATTGATGATGTTCGGGAAGTATATCATCGAAGATAATGTAAGCAGGAATACGCCCAGGTATAAGGGATGCCGGCTGTATCGATAGAGGCCCGATGTTTTTAACTGGGTGGATGAATCGGGAAGACCATATTTAAGCGATGAGCCCAGGTCGAAAAAAGAAAGCAGCAATACCAAGGTGCCTATACATAATACAACAGTCCCCGGCCAGCGCATCCATAACGGAGCTTCCGGGCCCAGAAAGGATGGAATAATTGCCTTAATGAGTTCCGGCCCCCAGCTTAAAAACATGGTGATTTTCCCTGAATAAAAAAGGAAAGGATGGATTGAAGGCTTTCCTATGATTCCATCTTTGGTCTTAATGATTCTTACAGTCATGGCCAGAAAGCCGAGGCCCATGATGATAAAAGTAATTGCAACGATAAGGTTTGGTAGCAGGAGCATGATTGATTTGGTTTATTCCTCGTTCCTATCCTCATGCCTTGCCGCAGCATACTTGCCCACCAGCATGGCAATGATAATGCCGATGTACATCTGACCGGTGATGGCAATGAGAATTGAAAGGGAGCGGGCGTATGGTTTAATGGGTGTGATGTCGCCATAGCCTGTGGTGGTTAATGTGACGAAAGTGAAATAAATGAAATCGTCGAGGTGTAAGATAACAGACTTGCCGTCGGAGACCGGAAAACTGAAAGCTGTAGGATCATTGCGGTCGAGAAGACCTATTATCATTGCGAAAATCAGGCCGATAAGAAGATAAGCAATGATGGAGTCGAGAATGATCAGCGGTGTGATGGTCTTTGAATTAGCCAGGTTAGTTATAAGGGATTTAACAACTATGGCAAAAAACAAAATATTCATGGAGGAAGAGAAGTAAAACAATGTCAGTAATTTAAAGTAAGCCGAGATCCAGACCAGCACAACTGCTGAAAGGGCTAATGGAATAAATACCGGATGTCTTCTTTCGGAATTAAGATAACCCAACAGAAATATCAGAGTGAAAGAGATATCATAAAGGACCTTCTGGAGGGCAAAGGGAAAGAAAGTAACAAAAAATACTGTAAAAATGACGGAAATCAGGAAAACGACTTTCCATTTGATCCCTTCACGAAAAAAACGTTTAATTGAAAAGTTCATGTGATACTGGTTTAGGCGATCCAAAGTTGCGTAAATCCTGAGAAAGAAACAAATCCTGAAAAAGTTTTGACAAACTAAAGCGTTTGTTGTAACTATGCATTGCAGAATCATTACCGACAGATGATGATAAAACCACTTTCCTCAGAATGGTCAAAAGGTAAACTTGTCCGTGCAATGCCTATGATCATTGCCGGAATAATTTTTTCAGCAGGAAATATATTCAGTATCCAATCTTATGCCCAGGACTATCAATCGGGTCAGTATAATCAGTATGAAAATCAGGCAGGTACTCCTGTTTTAACTCCCCCACGCCATCAAAAACCTCCACGGGAAAAACAGACAGCTGATAACTATAAAGAGTATAAAAAGATTGAGAAACAGCCCGAATTTCCCGGGGGGACAGAAGCGATGCTCAAATTCATAACAGATAACTTAAAGTATCCATGGGAAGCCAGATCAAAAAATATTGAAGGGAAGGTCATTGTAAGTTTTACTGTAAAATCAAATGGTTCGGTTGCCGATGTAGAGACGATGAGAAGAATCGGTGGTGGCTGTGATGAAGAAGCATTGCGCGTGGTAAAACTCATGCCGAAATGGAAACCTGGTGAAGATCAGGGAAAACCAGTCAATGTGAGTATGATTCTTCCGGTCAGGTTTGCCGCTGACACAACAGCGGTAAAGAAGTAAGCGAAAGGTTCAGAAAAGCATGTCTTTTTCCATGTTCATAGCTTTCTGGCTGTGATCCGAATCATAATCGAAAAGTAAATTCCCGCTCGAACGGTGGAGCTTTACGTAATTGAGAGGGAACCAAATGAAGGCTTTTCCGACCTTGACCCCGTTCAGAATTTCTATCCTCGCATCTCCGCCAGGCAGCAAATACACCTTTAATGTAGTCCCATCGGTTATTTTAAGCCGGTCGAGGACCACCGATTTCTGTTCTTCCGTTTGAATGGTAATGATGCCATTGCTGTTTTTGATTTCGCGGAGTTTACCCAGGGATTCAAACACTTTGGGGGCTTTCTTTTTAAATCCGGGGTTATATTTTTCAAAGGTTTGCTGTATCATTTTGCCTGAAAGGGAGAAGTCGTTAAGCCTGATCAGGCTGAAAGCGCCGAAAAGGCCTGCAATGGTCTGTTCACAGTCTTCAGAGATCTGCTTTTCAGTTTCGGTTTTGAGGGTAGCTATGGGGTCAAACCCTGTTTCGCTATTGAGTGCGATCTTGTCGACAGCAGTACCCAGTGCTGACGAAAGATTAGCGCTGAAGTAAATGTTCCCTGTACCGTCGAAGTTGATCCCGTAATTATCGTAGTTAGCGTCAAAGGGGTAGACTTCCGATTTAAGCTGTTCTCCGCCGGAGGAGAATTTGGAGTAGAGTATTGCATCGGATTTGCTCCCGTTTAAAGTAAATTCGGCTTGTCTGAGCCATTTAACTTCTCCGCCCTTATTGAGTCTGAGCAGGAAAAACCCAGATTTCTCTTTCGCAAAAACAATGTTGAAAGCCCCGAATGCCATAAGTTTCTCATAGGTTCCTCCTACGTAAATGTTTCCGTCGGGACCAATGTTGATATTGCAACCCCTGCCGATTCCATCATCAGTGCCCTTGATGGCCCACAGGAGATTACCGGCTTTATTGTATTTGGCCACGAAAACATCTTCGGCATCATTCTTTGATGTGAGTGTTGCCCCACCCAGTTCGGCATAGCCTTTGTAATATCCTGTAATGTAAGTGTTGCCGTCAGCATCAAGGGCGGCATTCTGGAAGTTGTCGCCGGCAAAACCTCCGCCTGAATTTACTTTATCCCACACCGATGCCAGTTCCGCACCTTTGCTTTGCCCGTTCAGGAGTTCAATGACCTCGGCTTTGGCGTTGACTTTTCCGGGCATGGTAAGTCCGAAAGGAGCGTTGATATAGGTGGGGTCGGCAATCACGTATTTATCGCCTTTATAAACGATATAATCGCCCGGCTCATCTTTGGGAAAATTGATTGCGGTAGCTACATGGCCCGGGTAGACCACGCCAATCACTTTGAGTCCGAGCAACTCCTTCACCAGGTAAGAGAACAATACAGCCCTGTCGTCACAGTCGGTAAACGGGTAATAGAAATCCTCCTCAGGGAAATCGAATTTCTCTTTGCCGAACTGTTCCTGATCGCCTTTATAGGCGAAGCCGTTTTGCACAAAATACAGAATGAAATCCACTGCCTGAGCTGTAGTCATCTTGTCGATAAGGGGCTTGAAAGCATCATGAATCGACTCCTTGGCCTTTGGCGTTGCGACTCCATCGAAAAACACCTTGAGGTCACAGAGAGGGTAGTCCTTGAAGAAGTCGATAGAATTCAGGTTGTAGTCAAGGCCAAAATTATATTCCTTTTCCTTGTAGGTGAACTTGAAATGTCTTGTATTATAGGTGTTGCCGATATTGAGGGGACTATACAAATTCAGGTCAAACACCCTGGTCGCTCCCGGGAAATCTTTGGCATAAGTCATCACCACGTTCTCATTGAAGTCGGGAGCATAGAACTTCACGTTATCGGTTATGAAGAACCTGGTATCAAACAAGGTATTCGAGGAAGGGAACATCAGTGCGATCTCTTTTTCGGTATAGGCAACCCGGAGGCGGTAACCCGACTTGGTAAGCAAAAACCAGCTCAGCAGTCGTGAATAGTTTTTGTCGGGGTTGATGGCTTCGGAAGTTTTTTTAACCAGGAGGAAGAACCCCCAGTCGTTGAGGTTCATGTTTGTATGGGCATCGTTGAGTTGCTGCAAAAGGGCGTCCCAGGATGTTCCATTAAGCCTGTCCCAGAAATCGGCGATGGTTGTATTGTGAAGGACGGCAGGCAGGCTGCCATTCATTGCAGGGTCGGATGCAAAAGTAAACCTGCTGCCGTAAAAGTTGAAGCCGTTGCCGGGTTTCGTTGCAGGTACCGACGTGGGTTTAGCTGCAGGCAGGGTTGTGGGTTCTGTCTCGTTGTCTTTTTTTGTGACGGGTACTGCCCCTGTGCCAGGCACGGGCTTTGGCAGAGGAACTGGCTTGGCCTCGGTCCCAGGAACCTGGCCAGGCTTCGCTTCCATGGCCGGTACGACTCCGGTCTCTTTTCTGGGCGCGGGCTTTGGTGCCTGTGAAGGAGGGGTTATTTCAGGAGGCTCTTCTTTCATGACAAACGGGGTCATTGGAACAGGCAGAATGTTCATCGTCTGGTCAGGAAGGTTTTTCTCAACTTTGATCTCTCTGGGGATTGCTCCCGGTTTAAGTTTGTCTACAGAAGGGATATACTTCGGAAGGGTTTTGGGCTTTGGGGTTGTGTCGGGTTTTATCCCTGCATAAACGTTGAATTCGGTCCAGTTTTTCCTGAGATAATCTGAGAACTCCTTGTCGATGGAATCCCTGTAGCTGTTAAAATCATTCCGGGCCTTTTCAGTGAAGTTCTCGAGTTCCTTCATCTGAGCCTTTTTCATTTCTTCAAACTCCTTGTCAACCTGGGCTTTTGATATCAGGCCGCAGGCTAACAAGATCAGAAAAACAATGATTTTTTTTCCCATAAGATCAGAATTTATTGACACAGGGCATATCCCGGCTTCAGAGGGAGCCGGCTTCATGTGGGCAGCCCTGAAGCTATCTTAGTTTCCAGGTACCCCAGGTATCTTTCACATCGCTGCTGATACTCACAGTCGGGGTCTGTTCCTTTTCGTTCACTTTCAGGGATTCGAGGCCAACATTTTTGATCAGGTAATCGCTGAGCTCCTTATAGCTTATATTTCCCTTAGATTCCTGAAGTTTTTTAAGAAAGAAGAAAGTGAACATCCCGTGTTTTTCCTTGCTGTAAGGAAGGGCCGACTGTTCACCGCTGGTTGCTGAAAAAACGACAATATTTCCCGAAAGTTCTTCTTCGGTAGGTTTGACTTTCACACTCCGGGCTGCCAGAAGTCCGCTCCCTCTTCCGCCTCCGGTAAAGCAGGCATCGAGGATCAGGGTGATTTTCTTTGCTCCACATTCGCTGAACTGCTTTTCAATGTCGGAAAGTTTTATTGCAGAGTAGATGTTTGAAGAGCTTACGTCGGTAGGGATCAGATAAGGGATGTGGGTCGTTTCATCCGGCAAACCATGGCCGGCATAGTAAAACAGAAGTTCCGACTCGGGCCCGTTTGCTGATGCCATTTTGGTGATCAAATCGAGCTTGTATTTCATCTCACCGGTCTGGGCATCCACTTTGATCAGCACGTTATCTTCGGGATATCCCAGGGTCTTCACAAGATATTCCTTGAACATATTCGCATCGTTTCGGGCAAAAGCGACGTTCATCTCGCTGCTGATATTGCCCTGGTACTTGGTGTATTCCTCATTGCCTATGATCAGAGCGAATTTGTTCTTGTTTTTCTGAGGATTCTCAGGAATATTCTTATCTACTTCCGATGAGAGGGAGGCTTTTGTGACAGCGATTTCCGGAGTTGCAATCGCATTGATGACGACATTGTTCTGGGCCACCAGATCCTGGTCGATTTTCACAGCCACAGTGCTGTCATGAGCAAACTTGCCTGTAGATTCGGTGATTTTTATATTTACCGGGATAGTCGGCTGAGTATACTTGCGCTGAACTGTAAAGATAAAATCCAGTTCTTTGGTCTCGCCGGGTTTCATAATGCCGAAAGAGTAACGGTTTGTGTCGCCCATCACAACGCAATATGGGTTAGGGAAAAGGAAGCTGATGTTAGCCTCTTTTGCATCGCCTTTTCCGATATTCTGCATCAGAACCTTAAGCTGGATCGGGTAATTTTTGATGATCTTTCCGCCGGTGGAAGTGCTGAACACGGCATCAGCGACCACAAGATTAGGTGGCTGGAACGGCTGTGTTTCTATCTTCATCTCAAGCGGATAGGCATCAAAGTTGTCGGCTTCGGTAACCTCGATCTTGAACTCGGCCAGGGCATCAGGAATGTCCATTCCCGACTTTAGCTGGACCGAAACATCTTTGACGGCATTAGGCAGGATATTTCCGACTTCGATCCTTTTTGTGTAGTTAAGTCCGCGGATCTCATTTTTAAGGCTGACAAGAACCACGACGTTTTTAGCCAGGCCTGATCCCAGGTTCTGTATCTTGAAATTGATATAGGCCGATTCCCCGCCGTCAATCATATTGTTGTTGCTGGGATCTGAAAATACCTCATTTTTTATGACCAGGTCGGGCATTGACTTCATTGTCTTTGTAGCCACGACGGGTTTACCGATCTTGATCTTTTTAACAGTACTTGAGCCCTGGATCGTCTGGGCTTCAAGTGCGGGCGACAAAGCAAGAAAGATTGCAATGAGGGCAAAAGAAATTAAGGTTTTCATATACATATTATTTACCGATACGATACCGAAATGTAAGCATAGGTTGGTTGATCACAGGGTCGTAAGTGGGCCCTATGGAGTAAGCGTATCTTAGTTTTGCAGGAACGACCGCAGTAATGATCATATTCACCACCCATAATCCGCCGGCTGCATATAAAAGAGTATTACCGGTTTTATTCTGTGAAACCGCTTTATCATAAAACGTATTTCTGTCGGATGCGGTTGTGGCATCCTTATACTTATTATAGGTTGAGGATGACATGGAATTAAGAACGATCCCGCCGATCAGAAGTCCGTAGTCGGCCAGTCCAATAAGCCAGTAGGGTCCGCCGGCCCTTAGTTTGGTTATCCCAAGGCCCGGAACGACCGCCGAAAGCAGCAGAGCCATTCCCTTGGAATATACTTTCTCACCTTTTGGTTCCTGCTTCACGACGGTTTCAGCAGGGGGCTGGGCCACGACCGCAGGAGTTACTGCCGCTGCCGCTCCTGCCGCTGCTGCATCCGCAAGAATTGGTGAAAGGATGACGTTCACATAAATATCTGCGTCGATCACAGCCCTGTCGCTGATCACATTCCAAACAATACGTTTCCCTTTTCCACCGGAAATGTTGTCAACATCACCGCTGACACTTTTAATCTCAAATGTTTTACCGGTAACGGTCTTTACTTCGAGATACGCTTTGAATCGTTCGCTGCTCTTGGCTTTCAGGATGTCGTAAGTGATTACCAGGCTGTCGCCGACCACATTGAAATCGATGTTCTGGACCATGGCTTTAGTCTGTGACTGGCCGATCACGGGCATCAGGAATAAAGGCAGGATCAAAAGAGTGAGGTGGAACAATATTTTTCTCATGGCTGTGTGTTTTATTATTTAACGGGCGAAGAATCTATAGAATTAATAGTGTTTCCGGAGGTACTCTGCCTGATCGGAGATCCTTTGGAATCATGGGAAATCGTTTCCGATATTACCGGCCCCGGCTCAGGTCCAAGGGTAGTTAAGACATTTCCCTTTGCTGTCGATAACAAAACCGTAACGCGTAACAGGAAAACACCGGGAAGCTGGTTACCTGAGGTAATGGAGCTGACCTTTTCCCAGGTGGAACCATAATGGTAAGCCAGGTCAAGATAGGCCTGGGGGCCTGACTGATCTTCGGCAAGGAAATTGGTACTATTTACCAGGTTGTTCCAGAGAACCATGGCATAGAAATTTCCGTTATAAGGAATATTGAGTCCGGTAAGCGACATCCAGGATCCGCTTGAAGGTATAAACGCTCCTGTAGTTGCAATTTCATTTCTCGAAGCATCAAAAATCGTAACATATAAGGGTTCACTGCCGGCGCCGGTAGCGGTACGGAAGAAAATACTTACCGCTTTGATTGTCCCGGCAGTGCTTACCGGGAAGAGGTTCCCGAGGTACCCGACATATGTAGGATTGATTCTCCAGGCATAATCATCAACTCCATTATCAAAAACATATTCAATTTCCCCTGACGGGACCACAAACTTCAGGATGTCGCCGAGAACCACGCCATCAGTGCCTTTGATATAAGCACGCAAGTAATATGTTGATCCGGGAACAAGAAGAGAAAGGGTAGCCTGATAAGACTGTGGAGAAGATGAAGTTCCCACTTTAAGCACATTGTCATTCATTCCCGGGTTTAAACTGGTGCTGTAACAGAAGCCATATTCAACTGAGCCCGGGCCAACATCGATGATCTCTCCTTTGGCCAGAAATGTGCTGGCGTTAATGGATGTTGTTTTGACTACCATCAGGCGTTGATAGTTTTTTTTACAGGAGTTTAAGCCCAGGCAGCCAATCAGTATGACAGCGAGGAAAAGCGGGTAAAAGCGTACTGGTTTCATAGGTTTTTATTTCTGGATTGTAATATCAATAATCATGACTTTTAGGTCGGTTCTGTGAGTCCGGTTTTTGATCATCCATTTCTGGAAGTCCTCAGATTCGAGGGATTTTGGAAGAGTATATCTGTTTGCCTTTTCTTGGGCTGTAAGAATATTATCGTCAAGCCCGGTTTTGAGACCGGGATTGGCAATAGGTGTGCGTGAGAAGATCACAAAAAGTCGGTCCTGTTCCTGTTCCTCATCGGCATATAATTCATACTGATCAACTAATGCAGGGCTGCCGAAGTAATTTATATTGTTCCGGGCAAAAAGGATATATTCTTTACCTCCGCTTATAGGCACTCCATTGTCAAATGACTTCGGCATCTTAGGGTAAGGCAGCAGGCATTGGGAAGTTTTTCCGTTATCAAGGTATATGGCCAGGTAACCGTCGTACGGACTTTTAAAGTACATGTAAATCGGATTTTTGTCCTTAAAGCTTGTCGTTTGGCAGCCTGGTTCAGGGCATTGAAGCGAGGAGGCTTCAAAATCCGGTACGTCGTCGGGAAGTTCCTTTACTTTGAATTTTGCTGTGCATTTCAGCTCTCTGATGGTTTTCTTTTTTCCATCGATAATTGAAGTGCCCTCCACTACCTCGAAGTTCTCATCAGAGAAATCAATCACCTCGCCCTTAACCAGGCTGTTGGCGATGGAGTTAAAACTAGTGGTGGTTTTGGTCTCTTTGCCGGTGTTGACATTTTTCATATAAGTGGAATTCCCCCTGATCACCATTGTGCCGAATGCCTTTTCAAGAGCATCAACACTGGCTTTTTCATGAGCTTCCTTTTCAACTTCAACACGTGATTTCGTATCGGGAAATTCCACCTGGGATTCTCCTTCAACCGTCCGTACTTCCGGTTTCTGGGCTGTTGCCAGAAACGGGAGCAGGACCAGCAGAATGACCGCTATGCCTGGCCGGAGATGCATATTACCTCCGCTATTTTGTTGGTCCGTCGATCAGCTTGTTAACTTCCTCGTCGGTCTTCTTCAGCTTCTCTTTCAGCTCTTTCTTGATCGCCTTCTTGGCAATGACCAGCGACTGGGCGTTTTCGTAGAAAAGCTTTACCTGGACCTCAATTTTCTTATCCTTCAGGTCACGGTAAATCTTATAGGCAGGGTTAACATACCCAAGCTGCTGGGCAATGATGTTCTTTGAAGACTGAACGATCTCGGTAACGGAAGTAGCATCTTTAGTGGAAACCTGGCTATTGGCGAGATTGTTATTAACAATGGAAGCAATATTGGTTTCAATAAGACCCGCCAACTGAAGTTTGCCAAGTTCAATAGCCTGGGCTTCGGCGGCTGACTTGCTTTCCGCAACACCATTTCCGTCGGCAGTGATGTACTTCATCTGGCCATTTTCATCTTCCTGTAATTGCTTGATCTGGGATTGTTCAATCATCTTATCCATTGGGATGGAGCCGGGATAAACCATCCATCCGTCTTTGGCTAATTGTTTAGCTTGCTTCTGGGCATCTTTCGAGGCTTTGTCTTTAAGCTCTTTTTTAATTTCCTTGTCGGTCTTCTGAGAAAAGGCAAGGCTTGCAACTAAGATCATGCTGATCAAAAGGAGTAGATTCTTTTTCATAACTCACAATTTTAAGGTTTACATTACAAAGATAGTACAATAAATAAAAAAAACAAGGCGTTGAGAAGATTATTATACCCTGGAGTTTTAGAATGAACAAGGAAAAATGAATTTTCAGGCAACAGCATAACAAAAGCATAAAATATCAGGTCCGGCTTCTTGTCGGGACGAACGCAGGTACAAATATGTATAATAACAATTTCATATGCAATAGTCCAAATGGGTCATTTTTATGTTGTAATTTGCAGTATTCGATATTTTCCACACGCATGATCCAAAAGAAAATATACAGTCTGGAATTGATAGATCAGGGGATTCCCGCATCCTTTGTGATAAAGACCATGGAGGAGATCGCCGACCGTCAGCAGGGAATAGCCGACGACCCCCACCGCCATAATTATTACACAGTGATCTGGCCTTTCAACGGATCGGGAATACATGTGGTTGATTTCAATGAATATCCAATCCTGCCTCACCATATTTTCTTTGTCAGCCCGCGCCAGGTCCATCAGATCATCTCCGGCCCCGAAGTCAGCGGATTGGTCATATTGTTCACCCCTGAGTTTTTAATGAAGAACAGCATACGGGAGGATTTTATCTCAAATCTCAGGCTGTTTCGCGACAGCAGCGAAACCCCTGCACTGCCTATCGGCAACCACATGCTTCAGAACCTTCTTCTGTTTGCCTCAAATATGAAAGACGCCTATGCTTCGGAACAGGAGCATAAATATGAAGCGATAGGAGCTTATCTTAAACTGTTTCTCATTGAATGCAATGGACATTGCAGTCTGGCGCCGGACCAGAATACCCAAAATGCTGAAGTTGGCAAATCGATGGTACAGCGGTTTAAGAATCTTGTGGAAACCCGGTTCCATCAATGGCACCAGGTAAAAGAATATGCCGCTGCCCTGAATGTAAGCCCCAATTACCTGAACGAGGTCATCAAATCAGCTATAGGCACATCGGCCAAAGATTTCATCAGGAACCGCTTGCTGCTTGAAGCCAAACGGACCGCTGTTTTTACCTCAAAAAGCAGCAAGGAGATTGCGTTCGAACTGGGCTTCGATGATCCATCCCATTTCAGTAAATTCTTCAAATCAGGTACAGGACAGTCCCTGCCTGAATTCAAACAATCGCATTGAAAAACCTCCCCGCAAGCAGCGGGGAAAGCATTCACGCAGACTCTGGTCAATAAGTGCTTTTCTGCAGCCCTGGCAGGCAGTAAATTAGAATCAGTCTCATTAACCATGATTTTTACTATTCAAACCATGGTTTTTACCTTTCCGGTGAAGCAGAGCCGCATTAATTTTGCCGAAAAAAAATATGGAAACAAAAAAAACAACATGGGCCATTGACCCATTTCACACAGAGATCCAGTTTAAAGTAAAACACCTGGTCATCTCAACCGTAACCGGCAAATTTGAAAAGTTCGAAGGATCTGTCAATACAAATGGCGATAAATTTGAAGATGTGCTTGTCGACTTTTCGGCCGACATCGACAGTATTAATACGGGGGTAGGCGACCGTGACGGTCATTTAAAATCGGCTGATTTCTTCGATGCAGCGAATTTTCCGAAACTTACTTTCAGATCGACTTTATTCAGAAATACAGGTGGCGATGAGAATATGATGAAAGGCGATCTTACAATACGGGGAACAACCCGTCAGGTAGAGCTGAAAGTTGAATTTGGCGGGATTATGAAGGATCCTTATGGAAATATCAAAGCCGGGTTTGAGATCAGCGGAAAGATCAACCGTAAGGATTTCGGATTGCATTGGAGCGCGATCACAGAAGCGGGGGGAATGGTCGTAGCTGATGAAGTAAAGCTGGCGCTTAACGTGGAACTTGCAAAAATGCAGTAATCACAAAGGTTTATGAAAACGATCATTCACAGGGGGAGCAGCCGCGGCCATGCCGACTACGGCTGGCTCAATACCCGTTATACGTTTAGTTTTGCCGGCTACCATGATCCTTCGAGGGTTCATTTCGGGGCGCTGAGGGTGTTCAACGACGATACAATTTCGGGCGGAGGCGGTTTCGATCGTCATCCCCACGACAATATGGAGATCACGACCATTGTGCTGGAAGGTAGTCTCGAGCACAAAGACAGCATGGGGCATATCCAGCAGATAAAGGCAAACGAAGTCCAGGTGATGACAGCAGGTAGCGGGATATTCCACTCGGAATACAATGCTGATGCTGAGATCCCTTTAAAACTTTTCCAGATATGGGTCTTCCCTTCTGCAAAGAACCTTAAACCAAGGTATGATCAAAGGGCATTCGACCCTGCCGGCCGCAAGGATCAGTGGCAAAGGCTCGTTTCGCCTGATGAAAAAGGAGCGCTGATGCTGAATCAGAACACATGGTTCTCAAGGATCAGCTTATCAGCACAGAAAAACACAACATATACTTTACATGATGCCTCTCATGGAGTTTATGTTTTTCTTATTGAAGGGACTGCAGATGTGGCTTCTGCCAGGCTTGAGACCCGCGACGGTATGGGAATATCTGAAATCCCTGAAATCGGGTTGAACGCAGTCAGCAATTCAGAAATACTTGTGATAGAAGTGCCTATGCAATGGTAGGCCGTTCAACCGATATCCAGTTATCCAGCATCCTCTGACCATACTCTGTGATGATGGATTCAGGGTGAAACTGCAATCCGCTGACATCGTATAATATATGTGACAGGCCCATGACAGTGCCATCTTCAGAGCGGGCGATGACATCGAGGCAGGGAGGCAGGGAGGCTTCCGCAACGGCCCAGGAATGGTATAGCCCAGCAGGGCTGTCCTGAGGAATGTTTTTAAACAGGTAATGATCCGGCCTGACGATCCTGAGGCTGCGGGGCTGGCCATGGACCACTTTAGGCAGGTTGAACAGCTCTCCCCCGTAATACAGGGCGATGGCCTGAAGTCCTAGACAAATGCCCAATACAGGCTTTTTGTCTCCGTATTCCCTCAGAATATCGAACATGGCAGGCTGTTCCTCAGGCAGTCCGGGCCCGGGAGAGAAGAGGATCTTATCGTAGTCATCCACATCAGGCAGATGAAGTTCATCCGACTTTATCACATTAAAGCTAACTTTGCCGTTATTACGCAGAAGTTCAACCAGGTTGAATGTGAAGGAGTCGTGGTTATCGAGCAATAGTATCTTCATGAAGAGGGCTGATGCAGTCAGTAAAATTAATGATTTTGCTGTAAGGAGCATCCCATTCCTTTTCGTGACTGATTTTGAAGGGCTGAATACCGCCGTGCTGAGTATAGAAGCAGCAGCAGCCAACAAGGTTTTTTTCAGTATCGGGGAGGAGGGGAATTTCAGTTGTGGTTCTCTGGCCTTGAAAAATCCAGGATTCATTTCTAATCCGGCAAGTAAGGGTATGGAAGCCTCTGACAACGGTAAGTTCAGCTTCATCCCTCGTCCGGTCGACTTTGAAATCTACCGAAGGGCATTCGATAAGGTAAGCTGGCACCTGAAGCGGGGCGACACCTACCTGATCAATCTCACGTTTGCAACGGAACTGCAGACTGAACTAAGTCTTGATGATATTTTCCTGCGCAGCCTGGCTACGTATAAGATTTTATTTGCTGATGATTTCGTTGTGTTTTCCCCTGAGCCTTTTATCAGTATCAGGAATGGCGTCATCCGTTCAAACCCGATGAAAGGAACGATTGACGCTTCTATCCCCGATGCAGAAGCGAAGCTGCTTTCCGACCCGAAAGAGTTTTTCGAACACAATACTATCGTAGACCTGATCCGTAACGACCTATCGATGATTGCTTCCTCGGTAAAAGTCGAGAGGTTCAGGTATATCGAAAAGATCAGGACAAACCGCAAAGACCTGCTTCAGATGAGCTCGGAGATCAGCGGGATAATGCCTCAAGGTTACCTTAGCCACCTCGGAGAAGATATTTTTACCCTCCTTCCTGCCGGTTCGGTAAGCGGTGCGCCTAAGGAAAAAACGGTACAGATCATTAAGGAAGCGGAGGCTGACGGCCGTGGTTTCTACACCGGTGTTTTCGGGTATTTCAATGGACGGGATCTCTCATCCGCAGTCATGATACGGTTTATTGAGAAGGCGGATGGCGTGCTGAAGTTCAGGAGCGGGGGAGGAATTACCGCCCTGAGCGATTGCGAAAGCGAATATAATGAACTCATAGATAAAGTATATGTGCCGCTTGTTTGAGACCATACGGATCGAAAACGGTCAGCCGAAGCATCTGCGATGGCATCAGGAGCGGATGCTGAAGTCGGGACTCATTATCCGTGATCCGGGACCCGGGAATCGGGAACAGGGCAATGGCTTACGAGTTCAGGGTTCAGGGCAATGGGTTCAGGGTTCCGGGCTTTGGCTGGAAACTATTATAAAGGTTCCCGAAAACATGCAAGCGGGGATCGTGAAATGTAAGGTGATCTATGAGAAGGAGATCGTCGAAATAAGTTTTAAACCGTATATAAAACGGCCGGTCCTTAGCCTTAAACTGGTATACGACGATACGCTGGAATATCATGTTAAGTATCTCGACCGGACTTCTCTGGACGCATTGTTCGCTTTAAGAGGCGATTGTGACGACATCATTATTGTTAAGGGTGGGCTGATCACCGACACCAGCATTTCCAACCTGATTTTTTTTGACGGTTCTGACTGGATCACTCCAGCTCATCCTCTTCTCGAAGGGACCTGCCGGGCCAGGCTGATCACAGAAGGGAAAGTGCTTTTACGCGATATCACCCAAGCCCAGCTGGGGCAGTATCAGGGCTGCAAGCTGATCAATGCCATGCGTGAGCCGGAAGAGGAGGTTAATGTTATTTATTGATGTTTTTTGTTGCTATATGTCAATGCGGATATATAATAACACATAAAAAACATCAACAGGATGACACAATCACCATAATTTAGTATCTTTGCATTCATAAAAACCGGAATGATGGAAAAATTGGTACAAAAATTTTATGAAAAATACGCATCGGTTGAAACTGAAATGGTGCGTGATTTTATCAATGAAATTGATTGGTCAAACAGAATCATAGGGATCAAAGGAAGCAGAGGTGTTGGTAAGACAACCTTGGTTTTACAATATATCAGACAAAATTATGCACCCGACAGCAGCGTTCTTTACGTTAGCCTGGATAATTTATACTTTTCCGACAACAAGCTTTACGATCTGGCAGATGTGTTTCATAAAAAAGGGGGTAAGTTACTGGTGATAGACGAAGTTCATAAATATGCAAACTGGACAACTGAAATAAAGAATATTTACGATGACTTGCCCGGTTTGAAAATAATTTTTACCGGTTCGTCTTTATTACATCTCAGGCAAACTAAAGCTGATTTGAGCCGGAGGGCAGTCGTGTATGATATGCCAGGACTATCGTTCAGAGAATATCTGCATTTCCAAACCAATTTCAAGTTTCCGATATTCAGCCTGGAAGAGATCCTTAACAATCATATTAAATTATCGGTTGGGCTCATTAAAAAAATAAAACCGCTTGCGTACTTCGGCGATTATCTGAACTACGGATACTACCCGTTTTTCAAAGAAAGTCTGACGTCCTTTCACCAAAAGCTCAGCGAAATAATACTTACGGTACTTGAAGTTGACATTCCCCAGTTTGCGTTAATTCAAACATCAAATATTATGTATCTGAAAAAATTATTGAGAATTATCAGCAGTTCAGTTCCTTTCAAACCCAATATGAACGGATTGAGCTCGCGAACAGGAATAAGTTTAAACACGATGAAAACATATATTGGTTTACTCAATAACGCTCAGCTGGTGCAGTTGCTCTACATGCCTGAGAAAGGAATAAACAGCCTGAACAAACCTGAAAAAATTTACCTCAACAATTCAAATCTTATGTATAATCAAGGTGAGGACAATGTCAATATTGGAAATATCAGAGAAACATTTTTCTTTAATCAGGTCAATGTAAAGTATAAAATAAATGCATCGGCAGATGCTGATTTCCTGGTAGCAGATAAATACACTTTTGAAACAGGAGGAAAAAACAAACCAACCAGACAAATAAAAGATGTTCCGAATTCTTATGTGGTAAAAGATAATATTGAAATAGGTTCCGACAATATTATTCCACTCTGGATGTTTGGTTTTTTATACTGAAATTGTTTACGGGCCTCAGTGATTCTGCTTTCAGAAATTCATCAGGCAAGAGGTTGACTTGTTGTTTTAATGCGGGTCCCCGTTGAATAGGTTCTCTAACAATGTTGGCTGAAAAACCCGGTAGTTCTTTCATTAAGGACGTTCTCGCCTGATCGGCAAAACCGGGGTCTTTATAGGTTAAAAAATCCCTTCCGGTAGATTTTATCACAAAGCAAAATTGATTTTTGTACTTTTACGATCAGAACGAGGTCCCTTTTTTCGGGATTATACCGGTAAAAGCCGGGAACCGCTTAGTCTACATCATATGAACAGGAAAACACTACTGAATATCTTTCTCAGCCTTATACTTATTGCAGGAGTTTCATGTTCCGGGAATAAAAAGAAAAAGGAAGGAAAAGAAGCTCCCTCCATTTCCTTTATCGAAGGATATGTAGTCATACCCTCGGTGGTGGATGAAACAATTGGTATTTCGGGAACGCTTAAGCCCTTTGAGGAGACGGTACTGATGCCGGAAATGCCAGGGCGGGTGGTGATGATCAACCTTCCGGAAGGCCAGCTGGTAAAGAAAGGCACGATGCTGGTAAAAATATTTGACCTTGACCTTCAGGCCCAGCTTAAGAAGGCCCAGACTCAGTATGCCATCGGCAAGCAGATCCTTGACCGCCAGGCTGAACTG
>Ga0194062_1000388_pt1 | contig 18331 bp, 15 predicted proteins | sample SepL2225m_MetaG_FD_155481 | JGI IMG/M metagenome (GOLD analysis project Ga0194062, IMG submission 155481) | Anoxic zone freshwater microbial communities from boreal shield lake in IISD Experimental Lakes Area, Ontario, Canada - Sep2016-L224-25m | ecosystem: Environmental > Aquatic > Freshwater >... | reverse complement strand
CTTTTGCACAATCGGCGCATTTTACTGAATTTTCACTCATAGCATCCACCTCTTCTTCTATTTAATTTTTATGTCGTTCCCAAATGCTTTTCGTTTAGTTTTTGATGCGCATTCTGTAGAAGGATCTCCACACGAAAACCAATGCGACCACGAAGAACACGCCACCAATAAACGGCGCGACTTCTCTGAACTTCTCAGAAATCGCAATTTCCATGGCGAGCATGCCAAACAACGTCGTAAACTTGATGATAGGATTTAATGCGACCGAAGAGGTATCTTTAAACGGATCGCCGACGGTATCACCGATGACGGTTGCATCATGCAGTGGTGTACCTTTTTCCTGCAAATCAACTTCTACGACTTTTTTTGCATTGTCCCAGCATCCGCCGGCATTTGCCATAAACACGGCTTGGAACAAGCCAAAAACAGCAATTGAAATCAAGTACGCCACAAAGAATCCAACGGACTGGTTGTCTCCACGTGGTGCAGAGAAAAACGCAAACGCAAGAGCAAAAGAGAAGATTGCGATAAAGATGTTGAACATCCCTTTTTGTGCGTACTGCGTACAAATCTTCACGACCTCTTTGGACTTCTCCGTATCTGCCTTGAGCACCGTGGTATCGTCGAGTTGGATGTGTTGTTTGATGTATTCTACCGCACGGTACGCACCGGTAGAAACGGCTTGCGTCGACGCACCAGTAAACCAATAAATGACGGCACCGCCGCAGATAAAGCCAAACAACGAATATGGATTGAGCAGATTCAAAATCGAAACTGGATCCACGCCAAGCGCTTGCTTGATGACGAGAATCAGAGAGAAAATCATGGTGGTGGCACCAACCACAGCGGTACCGATCAGTACTGGCTTCGCCGTCGCCTTAAACGTATTACCCGCGCCATCATTGGCTTCCAGGTAATGTTTTGCCTTGTCAAAGTCCGGTTTGAACCCAAAGTCTTTTTCTATTTCTTTTTCGATATTTGGAATCGTTTCAATCAATGACAATTCGTAAATGGACTGTGCATTATCGGTAACCGGACCGTAGCTGTCTACTGCTATGGTAACCGGTCCCATGCCAAGCAGTCCGAATGCAACCAAACCAAAGGCAAACACCGCTGGGTAAATCATGATCTGACCAAGCCCAAAGGTGCTTGCTAGATAAGCGATAAACATGAGTACGACAAACAGCATCCCAATCCAGAATGCACTAAAATTACCTGCGATTAGGCCAGAAAGAACGTTGAGCGAAGCGCCGCCCTCTTTGGACGCCGTCACGGTTTCTTGTACGTGCTTTGACTTGCCGCTGGTGAATATTTTCGTAAATTCTGGAATAATGGCACCGCCAAATGTGCCGCAACTGATAATGATAGATAGAATAATCCACAGGTTTGGCACAAGGTCTGCTGCAAGCGTGCCGACTATTTTTGCCACCTCTGAGTCAGGCCCGATCATAAAGAAGCTGACCGCAAACGTGACCAGAATAGAAAGAACAGACGTAATCCAAACAAGATTGGTCAACGGTTGTTCAAAATCGATATCATCCAAATAACTGTATTTAAACTTACTGATTGCTTTGTTAATATAAAACGCAACGACGGATGTAATGACCATCAGAATGCGCATGGCAAAAATCCAAGTCAGCAACCCTGCTTGAATGAGAACACGTTGCCCCTCAGGGAACGCCATTCCAACCGCCAACACGATAAAGGAAATGATAGCAACACCTGTGACGCCGTAAGTTTCAAAACCGTCCGCCGTAGGACCTACGCTATCGCCCGCATTGTCGCCTGTACAGTCCGCAATAACGCCTGGGTTTCTTGGATCATCTTCTTTAATCTTGAATGCAATTTTCATAAGGTCCGAACCAATGTCGGCAATCTTTGTGAAAATACCACCAGCAATACGCAATGCACTTGCGCCAAGCGATTCACCGATGGCAAACCCGATAAAGCTCGCGCCTGCAAGGTCTCGTGGCACAAAGATGAGAATGATTAGCATCATAAAGAGTTCAATTGAAATCAACAGAACGCCGATGCTCATTCCTGCATCAAGAGGGATATTTAACAAATCTAAGGGTTTTCTTTTGAGAGAAGCGAACGCCATGCGGCTATTCGCCAGGGTGTTCATGCGAATGCCGTACCATGCCACACCATAGGAACCGAGGATTCCAAGAAGCATCCAAACAATAATAATCAATACCCCGCCAACCGCAGTTGACTGTAAAAATCCAAAATAAAAAGTGACGATACTACCTATAATCAAGAATAGAATCGCGATGAATTTCCCCTGCTGAATCAGATATGTCTTGCAAGTTTCAAAGATGGTCTTTGAAACATCAAGCATCGACTGATGCGCTTTAATCTTGCGCACGCGTAAAAACTGATACAACCCAAAACCCATGCCGAGTAGACAGATGAGCACACCCATCAGTAGAATGTTGTTTTGTGTCGACGACATCTCTGGAATTTTCAGATTTGTCTCACTTGCATAGGACGTGACCGGCGCGAAAAAAGCTAAAAGAATCATACTTATAATCGCCACTTTCAAAATCTTTCCCAGTTTCAAAAATTTCATCTCAACTTCCCCTTTATGTCTATTTTTTTATATTTTTATCAACGTCTCTTAATCCACATCTTCGATTAAAGAATCGTAAAACTCAGTAAAATCAATGTTGTCTGGGGTTTTCATTGCCTTGATCGCCGGTTGTGGATGGCGATTCAATTGGCCCGTTAACATATAAGGAATATCAAAGCCCCAAGAATGGTTCTTCATAAACGGCAAGAAGTTTTCCGTGATGCATTGCAACAAAGGTCGTACGTGGTATTTTGGATTTTTCAAAAATCCGAGGAGCAATTCTGTGTTACAGTTGCCCGCACCGCGGCCAAGGCCATAAATAGACGAATCCAAGTAGTTGGCACCCAAAGTTAGGGCTTCGATTGTGTTTGCGAAGGCAAGCTGCTGGTTGTTGTGCGCGTGAATGCCGATTTGTTTGTGATTCGGCTTCGTGATGGCCAGATACTTGTACATCAACGCTCTGATGTTTTCGGTATAAAGCGAGCCAAAACTATCCACGACGTAAATAATATCCACTTCAGATTCGGCTAAGATTGTAATCGCTTCAATTAACTCATTCTCGCCGACAGTCGAGGCTGCCATTAAGTTGATTGTAGTCTCATACCCCTTGTCATGCGCATCTTTAATCATGTCGAGCGCGGTTGGGATTTGGTTGACATAGGTCGCAACACGGATCAAGTCGATGACACTTTGGGATTTCGGCAGGATGTCTTCATGATAGTCCGTACGCTCCGCATCCGCCATGACGGAGATTTTTATTTTCGCGTCATTGTCTCCAACAATTCTTCGAATATCTTCCTCATCGCAGAATTTCCAAGTACCATATTCCGCCGTTGACAGAATCTTTTTTGATGTCTTGTATCCTACTTCCATGTAATCCACGCCCGATGCTTCTAGCCCCTTGTAGACGGCTCTTACGAAGTCATCCTCAAACATCGACTTATTGACGAGTCCACCATCTCGAATGGTACAGTCGACCACCTTAATGTCTGGACGGAAGGTCAACATCGTACCGACTTTTTCTAATGTCTCTAGTTTGTTCTCATTACTCAACGCAATGTCGTTCTTTTTGCTACTCATTCAAAAAACCTCCAAATATTTTGATGCAACCTGGTCGGAATGACAGGACTTGAACCTGCGACCTCTTGCACCCCAAGCAAGCACTCTAGCCAAACTGAGCTACACCCCGAAAATCATTTTTAATTAGAAATAGTATACCATTCAAGAAAATGAAGGTCAAATATATTGTGTAATCTTTATTTGTTTGATATGATTAACAAAAGGATACAGAGGTGATCATTTTGTATACATATGTCCATTATTTGGTAGTCAATCCGGAAGAGTTTAACCCTAAAATCTTGTACATGATGTGTCAAGATATCGCAGTCGAGACGCAGACTTATCCTTTACAAGGGCATATGACGATTCTATATCTCTTGCAAGGCGCTTGCACCTATCTGGTGAACGGCGTTCCGTTCCACGCCGTGGCTGGCGATGTCGTATTTGTGAACCCAGATGATACCCATAAGAAGTTACCGCAAACGGAAGAACAAGTCATTGAATTCAGCATGGGCTTAGAGGATTTTTCCCTTTTCGACCTGCCACCCAACTTCTTTATTTCTCCCTACATGCAAAGGCTCTTAACTTTGGCACAATACAAAGACCCGTTTTCCAAGTCTACAAAGTCAATTTTCAAGATTTCCAAGACATCTCGTAGTTTTTCAAGCGTCTTGACGCGGGCCGAAGCTTACAAAATATTCGGGTATTTATTAGCTGAATTATATTCGTATGACACCATTTCGATTGAACCTAAAAGCCATTTCGTCTCAAACGACCGAAAGTCAATTATCAATACAATCTTACGTTATTTAGATGAGAACTACATGCGAGACATCACATTAGAAACCATTTCGAAAAATATGTATCTGAGTTCAGTCTACATTTCAAAAATGTTTAAAGAAGAGACGGGCGAGTCTCCGATCAATCATCTGATTCGCATTCGTATCCGTACCGCGCGTACGCTTTTGGAAACGACGAGCATTTCCATTCGAGCCATTGCTGACCGCGTCGGCTACACGGACGCCTATTATTTTAGTAAACTATTTAAAAAATACTATGGCATGAGTCCAACTCAAGTTCGTTTACTCGCACAAAAATAGAACTTCATTAAGGAATCACTGAAAGTTGCTGCCACTTGCCACTACTCTTATAGGTGATGCTATATTTTGTCACTGTTCCCGTTTCATCCGTGACAGAGAATTTATAGACCGAGTTATTTGAAGGGGTACTCGCTGTTGTGAGTTTCAGCGTTGTAAGCGTCACAATGGTTCTGGTTACAGTGACAAACGTACAAGGCAACAGTGCACTCGAAGTCAATGTTTTATTAAATAAAATATCACAACGGGTACTGGTATTAGTGACAATTGAACCAGATAGAGGGGTTGGCGTTGGAGTTGGCGTTGGGACTGGTGTCGGTGTTGGGACTGGCGTCGGGGTTGGTGTCGGCGTTGGCGTAGCGGTTGGCCTTGGCGTTGCTGTTGGCACTGGGGTTGGTGAAGGAGTCGGTGTTGGGGTCGGCGTTGGGGTTGGATCACCAGGTGCAATTGGTTGAGAAGTTGGGACTTCCTTTGTCACAGAAAGAAACCGAATGGCCTGAAACGGTGCTGTACCAAGCGTCGTTATTGCTCCAGAGGCTTGCGCGATATTCATCAGTGCGATATTGGTAAAAGAGGAAAACGACTGATCTTGATCCGTTGCTTTGACAGTTAATTTCAACGTGTAATTATTGATTTTCACAAAACCACATTCCGAGACGAGTAACACAGTCCCTCTGGTAATATCTGAATAGGTTTGATTGGAAGCAATGTAAATCCTCTCATGAACCGTGCCATTTTCAAAATAGATATAGTTGAATGCTTGCTTTGCAGAGATTTCAGCCTTACAAGTTGTCACTGGCATCAAGACAGCTGTCGTGGTCATGCGCACTTCTTTTGTCACAAAGTCCATGACCTCCCTGACTTCTGATTGCGCCGAGAATTTCTCTTGGACCGCACCAAAGTTTTTATTACCAAACACAAGCAAAGAAAGCGCAAGAACTAGAAGAACTCCAAGCAAAGAGAGCACAATCACGATTTCAATGAGCGTAAAGCCCTTTTGGTTCATTGCTTTTCTTTCCACAACGGATGCCCCTCTCCTCTTGTTTTTGACGCGACGCTAGTCAGGTTTAAAGGCCTTAATCAAAGCATCGCCGCGGTTTGTATCATATGTAACACGTGCTTGAAATAGTTTGCCTGGGACGGAGACGATCACTCCACCGAAAGAAATGGTCAGTGTTTTCGCGGTAATGCTCGTAATGCCATCCGTTGTGTTATTCAGATTTGCCTCTAGGCTTTCCGCATCTTTGTAGACTGCGACGCTTTTCTTTCCAGAAAGGACGGTTTCACTATAGCCATAAGACAAAAGCGGAATCAAACTGATGGCAAGTATTGCTAAAATAGCGGCACTGATGATGACCTCAATCATCGTAAACCCTGGCATTCTCTTCTTTTGATTCATCGTAGTGAATAACTGATTCATGAAAAACACCCTTTCCTTATCGCCACTGCTCATAGGCTAGTACCGTCTTGCCAAATATTTTCGCAAGATTTTGGTCCTGTGAGAGCGAAGCAAATTCAATGTAACTTCCGCCAGCTAACGAACAAGTATTTGCGACTACAACCCCTTTCACTTTTCCAGAACCCTCCAGTTTCACAAGAGCGTTTGGCGCAAATATCGCCTGAACATATGCCGTTGCATCCCCATTAAAATTCACTTGGGACGCCCCTGTAATGATGTGTCCAAAAATAGTTCCTGACCCATTTACAGTAATCATAGTATTCTTGCCATAAAGTAAGCTTTTCAATGTAACGGATCCATCCGCTGTAAAAGATGTCGTATCAAAATAGATTTGCATATCTCCAGGATTGCCATTTTGATTCACCTTTGCGCCATTTGAGACAACGAGCGCGGAAGAATCCTTATTGTCAATATAAATAATCAGTTTCCCTGTTCCAGTCTTATTGATAGTCAGTTCCCCACTACCAGAAACATTAAGGGAAGCCGTCCGAATAATTCTGTCGGCGTTTCCAACGGTGATGATCAGTTCACTTTGGATTACAATACCGCCTTTATACCAACCATCTGTAGCCATATAGTATGGAGGAGATGGGTTCCACCCTGCAGTAAATTTTGTGTTAAACACAGGCAATGTGGACTGGTCAGGATACGTCGGAAACGGCGGCAACGTAAACACACTTTGTTCTGGCAACGGAAGTACATTCCCAAGTATTTTTGTCGTCCCATAATTAAAACTATTCTTTGCAAGCTGCGAATTGGTGACATACAAATCACCTGATATATATTGTCCGCCAGAACCGTCAAAACTCAACTGATTGGAAGCATTAAAATTTGACATGACAGAACCCAGAACCTTTGTACTTCCAGAAAAAGACAACTGGTTCCCCACAAATAGTGCGTGTCCGAATCCTTGAAAAAAGTTTTCACTGCTCTGTGAAATAACAAGGGTAACCACCTTTTTCGAACCATTGACGGTCCCAGTTGCTGTTACATAGATTTTGACGCCGATTCGCACCACAGAGATTTCAAAATAACCTTTATCCCCCGTCGCTAAGTAGGTTTTTTCAGAAGGATGATTATGCATGTTTGCGATTAGGTTATCAAACCCGATTGGCGAAAGATTTTTTGACTGGTCGACTATGTATGTACCGAGTGAGTCCGCGCCAGAGCGCGCCAAATAATAGGCTTGCGTATTGTCTTGGTGATTCGCACTATTCATGTTGTCAGAGTAACTCAAAGAAATTACCGTGAGTACTAGAATGCCCAAAACTGCCGCAATCAGCAAGACCAACGGCAATACAATTCCCTTTCGATTATGAATCAATTTCCTTACCATTATACTACCACCCTCAATAACTCTGCCAACGAAGTGATGCCTTTTCGAACTTTTTGAAAACCATCATCCTGCATCGTAATCATCCCATTCTTGATGGCTTCCATTTTTATTTCAGACGAGATGGCTCTTTTCAGCACCATTTTCCCAAGATCTTCTGTCATTTTCAAAATTTCATAGACGCCCATTCTGCCTTTGTATCCGGTCTTATTGCATGCGGTACAGCCAACCGGTTCATATAAATCAAGTTCCAGTTCATCCTCTCCGATGGAAAATGAAGGGCACATTAAAAGAATTTCCTCACGGGTGTATGTCACTTTCTTCTTGCACTTTTCGCAAAGTTTACGAAACAATCGTTGCCCGACCACACCAGAAAGCGAAGAGGCCACCAAAAACGGTTCGATTCCCATATCCACTAATCGAGATAGCGCGCCCGCGGCGTCATTTGTATGAAGGGTCGAAAAGACTAAATGTCCTGTCATCGCGGATTCAATTGCGATTTTTGCTGTTTCCCCATCTCGAATTTCTCCAACCATGATAATATCAGGGTCACTTCTCAGTATGGATCGAAGTCCAGAAGGGAACGTCAGACCAACCTTTGCATTAATCTGAATCTGGTTGATGTCCGTCATCCTTTTCTCGATCGGATCCTCTAATGTAATGATATTTTTATTTTCTGAATTAACTTGGTCAAGACTTGCATAAAGGGTGGTCGACTTACCACTTCCTGTAGGTCCTGTGATGAGAATGAACCCATACGGAATCGTGATTAATTTATTATAAAGTTCCTGATGTGCAGGTAATAAGCCAAGCATCGCAAGGGTGATAACCGTATCCCCATCGGTCAACAAACGCATGGTAATTTTTTCGCCAAACGCAGTCGGCAAAGAAGCTACACGAAAATCAACACTTTTTGAGTCAGCCTTATATGTGAAACGCGCATCTTGCGGAATTCTCTTTTCTGCAATGTCCATATTTGCAATGACCTTGATTCTCGTCGTCAATTGAGAAATCATACTCGATGGTAAAGACATCACTTCATGTATCACACCATCAATTCTGAATCTGATTCTAAGTCGTTTTTCCATCGGTTCAATATGAATGTCACTGACGTTGCGTCGAATTGCGTTGAGCAATAATTGTGTGACGATGGATACCACTTGTTCCAAATCTTCATCAGAGTCATAATCGAGTGCTTTTTCATCCGTCGTATGTTCCGTAGGCGGAACAGTAATCTGCATGGACTTCGCATCGCGAAACACACCCCAAGCAAAATCGTAATCCGACAATGTCGTAACGACCGGAACGACCTGAAACCCCGTAACGCCTTGCACATCTCGCCAACTAATATTGTCAAAAATGCGGTCTACGATAATCACAAGTTTGTTTTGTTCATCAAAGCCAATTGGCACGCATTCAAACTTTTCCGCTTGCTCAACGGTTAACGTGTCTAACGCGTTCCGCTCAATCTCAAACTCCTTTAAACTAATAAAATTCAATCCAGATTTTTTCGCTAAGGCAAGAGCAATATCTTCCTCCTTGCAAAATCCTAGTTTAACAAGGCATGGACCAATCAAAGGTCTCTTATCTTGTGGAAACGTCTTTTGATACTCCGCCGCTTCATTCAGCTGATTCTCGGTAATCAGACCTTCCTCCACCAAAATATGACCAATAATTCTTTTTCTGATACTATCGATTGAAAATGCCTTTTTTGACTGAGACTGCATGGCTCTCCCTTCCCCAAACGCATTGTTTGGACTTTATTTGAATGAAAATGCTGTCATAATTAGAGAAGCGGTTATTTTCCCAGCAGTGTCCATTGTATATGTGAGTGAATCAAGTCGAAAACACCGATTTGCATCACTTGCTGGATACTTAATAGTATAAACTAGTCTACGCAGACTGTCAAAATTGGTTTCGACTTGAATCTCGACTGTCAACTCTTTATAACTCCCCTTATCCAGCATTGGTTGCGGCACAATTGATTTCACTTTACACAGGCCATTGATGGTTCTCTTAATGTCATTTGCAACCACCCCAAACGCAATGGAATTTCCAATTCGGCTAGACAACATCGCAAGATTTTGCGCCATCTTTTCAGAATTCACACTAATAATTTTGAGATAATCCGCTCTTTCGTTGATTGCGGCTAACTCCGCCTGTTTGACTTTTACCTTTGCATCCATATCTTGATACTTCGTCGTTTCAGAAAATGCACTTAAGGCAAAAACGAGCGCGAACACAACAAATATAATAGAGAGAATGATGTACGAGTTTTTTTGACGTTTAATCATTTGATTGCCTCCTCATCCGCTATTTCATAAGGCCCAGAAACAGGAATCGAGACTGTAATATCGACAAGATACCCATATTGATTCCCCTCAAATTTGCCTGGTGTCACCTCTGTAAAAAGGGACGTATTTGCTTGAATCGTTTTGATCCAGTAGTCAAAGTCATTGAGATTCGTCACGAGGCACTTGATTAACAGTTTTTTTGGTCCCTCCTCGATTTTTGTGATTGTATTTGCTGCAGCAGCTTCGGCTTCAGCACGCGTAATCAGAGCAGGTGAGGCTTCCAACTGTTCGATCGACTGCATTTGAATGGTAATTGGCTTAGACTGATTCAGCGATGTCAAGATGACTTCCCAAGCAGGCCCTGTTCCCATTGCATTGATGAGTACATCATGGAATGTCTTGTTTAGGCTAAACACTTCCTCGTATTTTTGCATGCCCTTAATTTGTTCCCGAATCCGTGCGATCTCTATATCGACTTTTGATATTTCTTGGTTTTTCGAAAGATTCAGCAACGGCGTTGAAACGAAGAAGATTGCTGCTAAGACAAGAATTAGCGAGGTGAACGTCAGTACCACACGCAAAATTTTGACGATTAAAATTTCACGTCTTTGTTTTTGTGGTAAAAATGAAATTGGTTTAAATGCTTTATCTTCTTTTTTCATGTCAAATTTTAACCCCCATCGCGACGATTGCAGCCCCAATCGCACTTGTATACTCGATTAAGCGTTCCGGGTGTTCAAACCCAGGGTGAAAGTCGACTTTTGTCAAAATATCGAGACAATAGGCCGGCAAATTTACTTTTGACTGAATGTTGCCAACAAGGGAACCCTTTAGCGCTCCTGCTCCAACAATCAAAAACTCAGTTGGTATATAATCTTCATCAAACATATGATAATAATTCACAGTACCCAACGACTCATTGAGCAAAATTTCGCCCAACTGATCAATGATCTCTTCTGAAAAATCGTCTTCCGTTTCAGAATAAAACAACCCATATTTTGAGAAAGCATCTTCATACATCTTCCGAATTTTTAACCGTCGTGCGAATTGCGGAATGCCATCTTTCACAATAATCACACAACTGTTTTCACTGCCAAGATAAATCAAAACATAAGAACCCACCTTGTGGGTATCTGGAATGAGTTGAAATGGATAAAATACAGAAGTGCTGATGTCCACTAGATTAATATTGGCGGATGCGAACGCAGAAATATATTCATCCACCATCGTGGATTTCGCTGCGATTACGAGATAACGATTCTGAATGACGTTATTCTCCATAAAATGACCAAGAAATCGATGCTCGTAATAGTACCCTTCTAAGTCCAAATCAAGCAACTCATTGGACTGCATCGTGAGCGCTTCCACAAATTTATTCTTAGGCAATTGTGGCATTTGAATATATTTCAAATGTACTTCATTATTGAAAATACCAAGCGCAGCATTTCGCACTTTGATATCATTCTTTTTTAACTCATCTTTGATAAACTTTGCTAGAAAACTTTCGCGATCGCCAGCAGAACCGTCAATCGTAATGACAGAAGTGAACGCCTTTATCACCCGCGGATGCGCTTGCGACCCGTCGCACTCGACGATGCGAATCTTATTTCCATCAAATTCTACGCCAATCACATTTTTGTTCATACTCTTCCCTCTATTTCGTAAAGCTTGTAATCATGGTAAACATCGGCAAATATAATGAAATCAACATGCCACCTACAACAAATGCGATGAGGACGAGCATGACAGGTTCTATGACAGACGTCAATTTCTTGGTTGCCGTCGTGGCTTCCTCCTCATAAAACTCTGCAACCCGGTCCAGCATCCAAGGCAACGATCCCGACGTCTCCCCAATCTCAATCATTTGTACCATCAATTGAGGATAAATATTTGGATATTTCTCCAAGGTAGAAAAGATACTGCTTCCTTGGCTAATCTGCTTCGTCGCCTCCTCGATGGAATCTGAAATCAAGGAACTCCCCGCCGCGCGTCCAGCACTTTGAAATGCAGCGATTACTTGCACACCGCATTCTAAAAGCGTCGAAGCGATGCGCGAGAATTTTGCGAGGCTTGATTTTTTTACCAAATTTCCAAGAACTGGCACGCTAAACTTCATTTTTTCCCAAACGACTTTTCCATAAGCTGACTTTGGAAAAATTTTTAATACGCCGACATAGAACACGACAACAACAATAATATAAACATACCAAGATGTTTTTAAACTTGCAGACAGCGCAAAAACAAATTTCGTAATATCAGGGAGTTTAACGGAAGCAGGAATCATATTTTGAAAGATTGGCACGATGAAAATGACAAGACCAAAAAACACGACCCCAGTAAACCCAAGCACCATTTTCGGGTAAAATACTGCTTGCTTGACCGTTTCATTGATGATTTTTTCTTTTTGCAACTGAAAAGAAAGCTTTTCAAACGTAGTGTCCAGATTACCAGTCAATTCTCCCACGTCAATCAAGGAATAAACTTGCTCTGATACGGCCGTTTTCGCATATTTGCGGAGTGCTTGAGAAAGTGGTATGCCCTTTTCCACATCATTTACAACCAGCAACAGAATATTTGCAAAATATTTATCTTCCATTTGTTGAATCAGGCTCGAAAGTGCTTTTGTAATAGCGATACCTGACTTCAGCAATGCAGATAATTGCTTTGAAAAAACAATCAATGTATCCATCTTGATGAGCTTCTTTCCCACAACAACTTGAGAACTCCCGCCCGTGCGATGTTCATTTAAAGAAGTGATGACAAATCCCAATGCGCGCAACTTATTATAAGCATCTGCTTTGTTGTCTGCCAAGACGCGCCCGCTCATATTTGCTCCAGCATTATCGATAACTTGATAATTAAAATGTGGCATGTGTTCACTTCCTTTATCATAAGTATACTACAAAGAAATATTTGTGCTAGCAGAATTGTTAATTTGTCTCCTCATTTCAGTATTTTCGCCAGAAATCAATGAAACAACCGCAGATTTATCAATGCAGTGTTCAAATGCCTGGTCATTCGATATTTTCCCCTGCATGACAAGCTTTGCGAGGGCCATATCCATTGTCTGCATGCCGATATTCCCACTCGTCTGAATAATGGAATACAGTTGGTGTTCCTTCCCCTCTCGGACGAGATTACTGATAGCAGGCACGGTAGACATGAATTCCACTGCGGCCGAACGGCCACCCGTCTTTAGATTCTTTATTAACTGCTGACTAATAACCGCTTTCAGCGTACTTGCAAGCTGTTGCCGCACTTGCTCTTTTTGAGCAGGCTCAAACGCATCAATAATTCTGGAAATGGTCTGTGGCGCGGATTGTGTATGGAGCGTTGAAAATACCAGATGTCCTGTTTCCGCAGCAGATAACGCAATGGAAATGGATTCCCGATCTCTCATTTCTCCGATCAGAATAATATCAGGGTCTTGCCGCAATACGGAACGCAAAGCCGAATTATAGGATATCGTATCGACGCCGATTTCACGTTGTCTCACAAACGATTGTTTTGATGTATGCACATACTCGATTGGATCCTCTACCGTGACGATGTTTTTTGCCATTGTTTCATTGATGACATTAATCATCGACGCGAGCGTCGTTGACTTTCCGCTTCCCGTTGTGCCAGTCACGAGGACGAGTCCTCTTGGTAGGTTGATCAGATTCTTGACAGCTTGTGGAAGCCCCAACACTTCAAACGCGGGAATTTTCATGGGGAACACGCGGAATACCATGCCGATGGTACCAGCGTTGGTAAGCGCGTTCCCTCTGTACCGCGGTCCGTTTGGGATTTGATATGCGAAGTCCATATCTTTTCTTTGATTAAAAATATTCAGATCCCCTTCGCTCAAGACGTCTTTGAAAAATATTTCGATGTCTTCCGGCGTTAATGCCGGCATACTTGCCAAGGGCACCAAATCTCCTGATATTCGAAACGTTGGCGGCAGCCCCGCCATAATATGCAGGTCTGAGCCATTCATTTCATATAATTTCATTAATATTTCATCAATCGTCAATGGATACATTTTATGTTCCTCCTAAAGGAGCATCAATGAGCGAAACTACTTTTCTAATTCTCGCGATTTCAGCCTCAGTACCAGTATAGTATAGAATGTATTTTTCAATCAGAGCATCTCTCTCTATATCAGGTGAGATTACAAAATTGGAAGCATCGTAACCAGTAAGACTACAAATCAAATCTCGTCGTGCGCCAAGTTTCGCCGTAGACGGCGCAAAGTCAATGATTTCTTTAATGATATCACCGCGGATATCAACCGATTTCAAAAGGCGCAACGCCTCATCCCGATAAGATCTCGGGCCAAAGAAGAAAACGGTCTTCGGATAACTCTTCAAGTCCATTACTGAAATATCGAGTTTTGCGTTGGTTAAGAGGTTTTCAGCATCACTGTATGCGATGTATTTTAAGACATACTTCGTCAGGCCCACTAAATCACCGCTATTCGGATTCCCTGTGTTCTCCTTGATATCAATTTTCGCCAGCAACGCTTCAAATTCCACTTTTGAAGTCGCCGGCCCACTGACAAACGCAATCATAGGGTTTGAAGAACTAATTGAGAATATGACGGGAATATCAAATTGAGAGAGCGCTTCTCGAAAAACTTCCGCAGTCACATAATTAAAATTGTATTGCTTATAAAAAGTACTTCTGCCCACACTTGAACCTATGTCTGGGAAGTTTTCTTTCCGATCCAGGGAATTCACGAGTTGGTAAAACCTAGCTATCTCAGTTGGCGTTCCAGAAACCCATATTTTATTCAAAGCCTCTTTTATCGTCACTGTCTTAACATCAATATTCAACTTTAATGCCTGGCTTTCGATTTCCGGTGCAGTGATGTAGCGTAAACTGATACCCGTAAACATCAGATTATTCACAAAATCCGCAGAAATTTTCTCTTTTGGTCCAATGATTATTAAATCTCCACTTTCGACCCAAGACATTCCTCCAGCAGTATCAACCACAACATCAATCAGACTCGCGCGATCCACTTTTGATGCGCGAATCGTAAATCGCATCGGCACGCCAACATAAAGAATGTTTTTCTTTAGTTCTATTGCAACCGACGATAATACATCTCTAATATCTGTATCAACAAAATTAATGGAGACCGCTCCATTCAAAGTTGGGTAAGATGGCTTAACTGGTATTAGACTAGTACCAATCTTCAAAAGCTTCCCGGGGAATATGACCGTTGGGGTAGGCAGATGGTTCCAGTCCGTAATGTCCTGCGCGGAAACCCCAAAATGAGAAGCAATCGAAGAAATGGTGTCTCCCTGCTTGACAATATAATACCCATTACTCACTTCAATTGAGTTCGCTATTGTTGCAGTAGAGAACAGGGTAAACATGATTAAGAAAAAACATACAATTTTCATTTTAACTTGCATTCTCTACCCTCCCCATCAATTTGAGTTTGGCGATATCTGTAGTACTGTAACAAGATTATCTTTTTCTATAGTAAGATAAGAATCATCATCGGCAATTGCTTTCAACTTATATCCTGCAATGCTTTCCCCAATCTTTAATATTTTAGATACATTTGTAAATTGAATCACGACATGAACGCCATTCGCACCTCGAATAGAACCTTTGAATTCAGGCGGCCCCACCAATGAAGCATCCGATGTATCGCCTTGGTTTTCTGTTTTAGGAATAAAATTTGTATCAATTTCGCCAGGCAATGTGGTAGGCGCGGATGTGACATTTGGCAAACTAGTTTGAGTTGGAACGATGACGCTTGGTGATGCAGGTGATTGTTTTGGAAGATACAAAATGAATAAAATAACAAATGCTACAAGCAGCAAAGGTATTAATATTTTAAGTGATTTATTCTCATCTAGTATCTTCTTAATCTTTTCCATTCTCACACCTCATAAAACAAGATTATATGCGAAAAAATGTTCTCTTATTTTATAACATAAAAAACTCCGAAATGCAATCTTTAGTTAATATTTTTAATAAATATAACAATAAATATACAAGTTCTTGATTTTGAAGCATTTTACTTTTTCGCGGTGCATGCGCGGTTACTGCACTGAGGAAACCGCTTTTTACCAAAAGATTTCCAAACCATCAGTGAATTACATTGCTGACAAAGTTCTCCTGTCGGCTTGTCAAAAACGGTTGTACCGCACTCTTTTCCTGTTTCACATGTGTAATAATCTCTACCTCTCTTGTCTTTTCGAACCAACATTTTTGATCCGCATTTTGGACATAGAAAGCCTGAATCAACAATAATCGGCTTGGTATTCCTGCATTCTGGGAAGCCTGGGCATGCTAAAAACTTTCCGAATTTGCCTTGCTTCACGACAAGATTTCGACCGCATTTCTCGCAAATTACGTCAGAAATTTCCTGTGGAATTTCGATGTTGCCAATTTCCTCTTCTGCCTTTGCCAACACCACAGAAAATCGATCATAAAATTCTTTCATCAATTGACGCCAATTAAGCGAACCTTCTTCCACTTTATCCAAACTACTTTCCATGTTTGCTGTGAAATCAATGTCAACAATGTCGTTAAAATATTCTTTCAATAAATCCGTCACAATCGTACCCAATTCGGTTGGAATCAAGAATTTCTTGTCCCGTACCACATAATTTCTTGCCAAGATCGTGGAAATCGTTGCAGCATAGGTACTTGGTCGACCAATTCCTTTTTCCTCCATCATTTTAACTAATGTCGCTTCCGTATATCGCAGTGGGGGTTGTGTGAATTTTTGCTCAAAATCTAGCGCATTCTTTATCAATGTCTCTCCAACGGTCAGAATTGGGATCACCATTTCTTTTTCTTCTTCAGTTCCTTCGTCTTTTCCCTCCGTATACACATGCAAATAGCCTTTAAATTTAATTTTTGAACCACTCGCCTTAAAGGTATATCCACCCGCATCAATATCCGAAGAAACGGTATCATAGACTGCCGAAGCCATCTGGCTTGCCAAAAATTTGTCCCAGATTAATTTATAAACTTTAAATTGATCCGTTGGCAAAGAGTCCTTCACAACCTCTGGCGTCATATTCCAATAGGTCGGACGAATCGCCTCATGCGCGTCTTGCGAAGCATTTCTGTTCTTGTAAACGCGCGGCGTTGGCGGTAAATATTCTTTCCCAAAGTGTGTGACAATGTATTCTTTTGCGGCATCCAAAGCTTCCGTTGAAACTCTAACTGAGTCCGTCCTCATATATGTAATCAAACCTAAATTCCCATGCCCCTTTATTTCAACACCTTCATACAGTCTTTGCGCGACGGACATTGTATTTCTTGTTGCAAAACCAAGTTTCCGAGCAGCCTCCTGCTGCAACGTACTCGTAATAAATGGCGCCGATGGATGTCTTCTCTTCTCCCCGATCTTCACCGTCTTCACAACGAAAGGCGCGGTTTCAATCACTTTCAAAACTTCATCTACCGCTTCCTTTGTCTTAAGTTCCAGCTTTTTATCGTTTTTACCATGAAAACGTGCTTCAAAGACTTTTGGGTCATCCGATTTCTTCAACTTCGCCGTTAAATTCCAAAATTCTTCTGATTCAAACGCATTGATTTCATTTTCCCGATCTGTAATAATGCGTACCGCAACTGATTGTACTCTGCCTGCACTGAGACCCTTCTTGACCTTTTTCCATAGAATTGGACTAATTTTATATCCTACAATACGATCCAGTAAACGACGGCCTTGCTGCGCATCAACAAGATCCAAATCGATTTTTCTAGGCTTGACAATTGCCTCTTTAACAGCCTTTTGCGTAATTTCATTAAATGAAACACGACAATCCTCCGCAGTATCAATTCCAAGCAACGCAGCAAGATGCCAAGAAATCGCTTCCCCTTCCCGGTCAGGGTCGGTAGCAAGAAACACTTTTGTTGCACTCTTTGCTTCTTTTCTCAGTCCTTTAATGACATCGCCCTTTCCACGAATCGCAATGTATTGTGGTTCAAAATTATTCTCAATATCAATCCCTAATTTGCTTTTCGGCAAATCACGAATATGCCCAATGGATGCGGCCACTTTATAATCTTTACCCAAAAACTTCCCTATCGTTTTCAGCTTTCCAGGTGATTCAACTATTACTAAATATTTTGCCATTATGATCCTCCATCAATTTGAACTCGTTATTAAACTATACCATTTTCAAACAAAATACAATATTGAAAGTAAATATTCACAAAAATTTAACTAAATAAAGGTTCTTTTGATCTTATATACTCTCCCTGGCAATTGCACTATGATTCCTTTCAATTCAAGCATCAACAGCCAAACACTGAGTTCTCCAGGCTGCAGTACCATCAAGCGAGTGAGCTGATCAATGTGCAAGTTTTCAATTTCAAGGTGTTGGATGATTCCTAATTCCACTTCACACAATTCATTTTTGATTGCCATAGGAACACTCATATCAATGTTGAAATTGTTTCCATCCAACAAGTTTTCTGGCATTTGATAATGATTTTTGATGGCAGAGAAGATGTCATCCGGCGTTGTGACAAAGATTGCACCATCTTTCAACATTT
>Ga0194062_1000387_pt1 | contig 18333 bp, 18 predicted proteins | sample SepL2225m_MetaG_FD_155481 | JGI IMG/M metagenome (GOLD analysis project Ga0194062, IMG submission 155481) | Anoxic zone freshwater microbial communities from boreal shield lake in IISD Experimental Lakes Area, Ontario, Canada - Sep2016-L224-25m | ecosystem: Environmental > Aquatic > Freshwater >... | reverse complement strand
GAACGTTGCATGATGAAAAACCCAATGGGTGCGTGGGTGCCAATGATGGTCTTTTGCCCGGTCGTTACCATGCCACGGTACAGTGAGCAGGGCATAACGCTGGCAGCGTTCCATAACCAGCCGCAGAAACTGCTGCCGCGAGCGGTCATCAAGCCCGGCCAGGCAATCTTCGATAGAGGAAAGCAAGCGTGCTTTAGCGCTTTGCAGGTAATCACGGTAGGCGTCGGAGTTGCTGAACCCGTTCACACCGGTAAGCCTTGGAATATGTTTTTCGGGGCCGGCATTGTCGTTGGTAAGCAGGCTGTAGCTGATCACAATCGTTGAATCAGCCTGAAATTCGCTGAATATCCCATTCAGCAAATGCGAAAATGAATCGATGGGTGTCATGGCGTTCATGTGTTGGTTTATTATGGTTAATCGGCCAAACATGAAAAGGTGAGGGAAAAAGTGGCTTTATTTTCAACTATTTTCATCTCGCTGCATTAGTCTGCAATAAATCAACATCATGCCATGCCAGTTTGTATAAGCGATGGATCATCATTGGATCATTGATGTATATGGAAGGTATCATTGGGGGATAATGACCAATTACTAATGACCAATGACCAATGACCAATGAAAAATTCACGTAGTGAAAACTTCAAACCTCGTTGATCAATATTCAATATTCGATATTCAAAAACCCCAAATTCATCCATGACCTCTAACCAAACCTCCTCCCTTTCTTCGGCGGGGGAATCTTTCCTTCTTCCTATAAAAGAGGACTACAGCAATGTTTGATGTTTAAGGTTGATGTTATAAATGATTAGCCACGATTATCAGAGAGACAAAAAATTGCATAAACTGTTCTTTGAAATTTTGGGAGTTTTTGCTACTTTTGTGAAGTAAAAGAGAAATGCCATGCTTACTAAAGACAATGTAATCAAGACAATATTAAAGTTTCCAGACAGTTTCACCTTGGACGAATTAGTTGATAAACTGATTTTCATGGATAAAGTTGAACGAGGGCTGGATCAGTCTATGAATAACAAGGTCTACACGCATGATGAAGCCAGGAAGAGGCTCGAGAAATGGTTAAAATAGTCTGGACAGATCAGGCGATCCAAGATCTGACTGATATTGGGGAATACATTGCCAATGATTCAGAGCGATATGCCCGGGAAGTTGTTCAATCGCTTTTTGAATCGGTTCATCTCCTTAAAATTCACCCAAAAGCTGGAAGAATTGTTCCTGAATACAGACTTACCCACATCAGAGAATTGATCAGGGGAAGCTACAGAGTCGTTTACAGAATTGTTGATAAGTTTAGAATTGATATCCTTACAGTTCACCACGCTGCCAGATTGCTTAAAATTCCCAGAATTTCCCGGAAGAAATAACATAAGCAAGGCGAATTAGAATTTACATTGGTGGCAGAAGGATAATATAAGGAGCATTCAATAAACAACCTGAAACCTGGACCAGATCTCGTGATGAACACGGACTCATCCTCTTTCCAAATAAAACCGATTCCAACAATGGATTCAAAATCGGGATAAACTATGATTTTCAATACAATATCATAAACTTGCCAACACCGTTGACTGTTATCTGGTGAAAAAAATTTATAACTCTGAACAAGTGAAAAAATATGACACGCTATGTCACTTCGCCAACTCAAACTCACTTGAGTTGCCACCAGGATAGAAAGGTTGATGGTAACAATGATTTATTGGCAACAGGTATAAAAACATACAACAATGATAGAAAATACTAGAATTGAGTTAATTCCTACAGGTAATACACCTCAAAAGATTGAGACTTCAATTGCTGAGTTTAATGAACCTTTAAGTAATTTATTGAAGCACGTTGGCTTGCCGATTGAGAATGTGTTGCAGCCAATCGAAGAGCGAAGGAAAGTGATTTTTTCACTTGAAAGTGCTTTGGAAGTTTTACCATATGAAGAGCGAGAAAAAGCGTATTATCTTTCCAAATTTACGGTCGCAATTACAGTTGGACTTTTTGATGGAGCATTGGCCTTTTTATGGGACGAAACGATAAAGGCTTTAAGACGGTTAATTATTAAGTTTGATTTAGAGTATTTTTATAGTGTTGCAGGTGAATTAGCCTCTCGATATAAAAAATTATATGGAGAAGAAGACCTTGCTGCAATATCTGATTATGATTTACTTGACATCTGTAAGCGCATAGGGTTGATAAATGATGTCAGTTTCAAAAGACTAGAATATGTAAATTATTTTAGAAATCATGCTAGTTCAGCACATCCAAATGATAATCCTATTTCAGGTATGGATATGCTTAATTTTTTAGAGAATTGTTTAAAGTATGCTATTACTGCTGAACCTGACATCTCCGTTGTCAACATTAAAAGATTACTGGATAATATCAGGAAAAATGTTATCCCAAATGCAGATTATTTACCAATAGGTTGCGATATAGCCAAACAACCGCAAGAGAGAATTGACGATTTACTATTGACTCTGTTTGGTACTTATTGCTCACCTGACCAAGAACAAAAAATCTTAGATAATATTGGAGGCATTTGCCCATATATTTGGGAAGCAGCTACAGAACAAACCAAATATAAGATTGGAGCAAAATTTGGACTTTATCGAGTTAATGGAGATGTAAAACGTAAAGATTCTACTCAAAAATTTTTAGAAATTGTAAAAGGCGAAGGTTATAAGGATGAAGATAGCTTGGCTGCCGAACTAATTGAAAAACTTGAAAATTTAAAAAGTGTTCATTTTGAGTGGAATAATTTTTATTACGAATATTCACATGCCGTTTCTATTGATAAATCATTAGGAAATAAAGGAATTCCGACTGCTGCAAGGAAAGTTTTTGTTAAAGTAGTTTGTTTATGTTACGCTGGTAATGGTAAAGGGTACAGGGACGGGGTTGATGAAAGAGCTGTCAATTATTACTTGAAATTTATTAAACTTTTTAAAGTTCCTGAAGTAATTGATTTTTTGAATTTGTTTGCAGACTCGGAATTTACAACTGATTTAAATAAAACGAAGCCAGATATTAGGATGAGAGATATTGCAAAAACTTTAAAGAGTGTAACGACCGATGTTCATATCAACAAAGCCTTAGATGTGATAATAAGGTTCCCAGTAAAAGCATTAGAAAATGTGTCAGGTGACTCTAGGTTTAAAGAACCAATAAAATATGTTAAATAACCGTTGCCAACTAACGAGCATTTCAAAAGGTATTTGAGGATTTATAAAAATGAACGAGTATACCTTTACAACCGAACAAATGGAACAAATGCAAAAGGACTTAAACTCAGGATGGGGATTTGAAAAAGAATAAAATGACTACGAAGCTTGATATAACAATAGTTCAGTTTCCGCAGGCAAGATTTGTATTGGGTGATTCAGTCGCAGCCACGCAATCTCAAACTGCGCATAGCTTCGACCGTTAAGGGCAAGTTTTCCATTTAAAAGTTAGCGTATGGATTATTCAAAAACTATTTCTTGCGGTCATTGTACCAATATTTCTAAAATGGAAATTATTGGTAATGTTAAGGATACAATAATAGAAGAAATTGATCCTGAATATGGACCTTCTGTTGAATCTGGAACTTTTTACGAAGTATTAAAATGCCCAGCATGTTCAAGGGTAAATATTGTATCCTACGGCTGGCACGAATATATGGAGTCAGATGAAGAATTCACGTATGAATTATTATACCCTCAAAAATCAAATTTTCCAATAGGGCTACCAGATAATATTCTTAAGACCTTAAAAGCTGCTGAAAAAATTAAAACCATTGATGTTAATGCTTATGCAATACTTATGCGAAGGCTGCTTGAATTAGTTTGTATTGATAGAAAAGCAAAAGGTGCTAATTTGGCCTTAATGTTAAAAGATTTATCCAATAAAAATGAAATTCCTGTGAAACTTGTAGATGTGGCAAAAGGATTAAAAGACTTTGGGAATATCGGAGCACATGCAGGGATTGGTGAACTAAGTGAAAAGGAGATCCCAATTGTAAGAGCCCTTTCTTATGCAATACTTGAATATATTTATACAGCTCCGTATTTAGCCACTCTGGCTGAATCTAAACTCGATAAAATCAAATCTAAAGGGAAACGAAAACCATTAGATTTGCCGATGTAAAACCTACCCCCTGTTACAATATGGCCAAGTAGGTGCAAGAATTGATGCACATGACAGAAAAGAATGTTGGGTAAAAAATGCAGTAACAAAAACATTTGGGTTTTATAAAACTCCCTCAGCATCTTGTACTATCGAACAACGAAAAGAACTAATTGAAATTATTTTTGAACAACCATTTGTTAATTTTTTGAATAATCATTCAACATCGATATAACTTAAAACCCCTTGGCATGAAAAAGAGAACTAAAAACCAAGACAATGAGTAAAAAAGAATTTGATGACTTTCTAAAAAAGGAAGTTCAAAAGAAAAATCCTCATTTTGATTGGGATGCAGAAAAGAAAATATGGATTGCGCACATTGAAAAACTTTTTGCCGATGTGGAAACCTGGCTAAAAGAGTACACCACTACTCGAAAAATAAAAATCGAATACAATAAACTTGATATTCACGAAGAGACCCTTGGAACATATACTGTAAATGAACTTAAAATAATCATAAATGACAAAGTAGCCAAATTAACACCTATTGGGACTATTTTAATAGGAACAAGAGGGAGGGCTGATTTGTCAGGATCAACTGGAATTGTGAAATTTATCCTTGCTGATAAAAAAGCAACAGGGCCAAAAATTGAATTCAAGGAGTCTATTTCAGATGCGGAAAAACAAAAAAGCTTAGAAAATAAAAAGGAACAACCTAAAGTTCAAATTGATTGGGTATGGAAGATTACTTCTAACCCACCAAGAATAAAATACACGGAACTCAATCAAGAAACATTTCTTCAATGTTTAATGGAAGTAATAGATGGATAGGCTTTCTAAATCAAATCAACATTTAGACTTTGAAGCCATTGCAGACATGTTCTCATTTAGAGAAAAGTCCTTAAAGTTATTTTTTAGTGATAATAATCCGGAATATTTATCCTCATTTGTTGGTTATACTCCTCGTGAAATTTTAGAAGAACTTCAGTACCAAATTTCGGAAGTTGAAAGAGATGCATGTTTAAATCTGTTAGCAGCAATTGAAGCATTATTTCGACTAGACTATGCAATCAGATGTGAGGAAAAGGATAAAGCTAAAATTTCAAGGCGATTCAGAGAACTATTTTCAGAATATCAATACCGTCTTCCGCTTGAAACAGGGTTATTTGAGGAGTGGAAAAATTTGACATCAGTAAAAAGTTCTGTAATTTCATATTTAAAGGGAGCGTTCAAATACAGGCATTGGCTTGCACACGGTCGCTATTGGACTTTGAAAGCAGGAAAACCAAAATATGACTTCTATGATCTCTATATATTAGCTCTTGAAGTAAACAATTTCCCATTGAAAAGAATACAATAACGGATGCCAGATAATTTATTTGTCTAATTCTAAACTAAAATCGAAACCCAATACAAAGATGAAAGTCGTAATCCTAGCCGGCGGCCTCGGAACAAGGCTGAGTGAAGAAACGGACCTCAAGCCAAAACCCATGGTTGAAATCGGGGGCAAACCGATCCTGTGGCATATTATGAAGATCTATTCTCATTATGGGTTCAATGACTTTATCATATGTTGCGGTTATAAGGGGTATATGATCAAAGAATATTTCGCCAATTATTTTTTACATCAGGCTGATGTAACGATTAACCTTGAGAAAAACGAATTGGAGATACATTCGTCGCATGCTGAACCATGGAAGATCACGCTTGTGGATACCGGGATTAACACGATGACGGGCGGCAGAATAAAAAGGATTGAAAAATATGTAGGAAATGAGACTTTCATGCTTACCTATGGGGATGGAGTGAGCAATGTCGATATTCAAAAACTGGTCGATTTTCACAAAAACCATGGGAAGTATGCTACATTAACAGCAGTACAACCCCTGGGGAAATTTGGTTCCATTGAGATCAACGACAACCTGATTGAATCGTTTCATGAAAAGCCAAAGGGGGATGGGGCCTGGGTCAATGGCGGGTTCTTTGTTTTGGAACCCGCGATTTTCGGGTATATCGGGAATGAGGATGATGCTATCTGGGAGAGAAAACCCCTTGAACAGTTAGCCACTGAGAAACAGTTGATGGCATTTCAGCATGAGGGTTTCTGGCGGCCGATGGATACCCTGCGTGATAGGATTGATTTGGAAAGTATGTGGAATTCCGATCATTGCGAATGGAAATTATGGGAATAATATCTCTGGATTCAAATTTCTGGAATAACCGGAAAGTACTGATCACCGGCCACACCGGGTTCAAAGGGTCCTGGTTGTGTTTGCTTTTATCAAAGCTCGGTGCTGTTTTATATGGTTATGCCCTCGAACCTCCTACATCGCCCAGCCTTTTTAATGAAGCAAAGATCGATGAACTTATTACCTCATTCATTGGCGACATTCGTGATTATGAAAAACTTTTGGGAATAGTTCAAAGAGTACAACCCGAAATAGTCATCCATATGGCTGCTCAGGCCTTGGTACGTGAATCATATAAAAATCCGGTTGAGACCTATGCGATTAATGTAATGGGAACTGTGAATCTTCTCGAAGCGATCAGGCATACTCCCGGCGTAAAAGCGGTGGTCAATGTAACGACCGACAAATGTTACGAAAATCGCGAATGGCATTGGGGTTACCGCGAAAATGAACCGATGGGAGGCTATGATCCCTATTCCAACAGCAAAGGATGTTCGGAACTTGTAACCTCCGCCTTCAGAAGTTCCTATTTTAATCCCAAAGATTATCAAAAACATGGGGTTGCATTGGCATCTGCCCGCGCCGGGAATGTAATCGGGGGTGGTGATTGGGCCAATGATCGTTTAATCCCTGATTTTATCCGTGCCATTTCAAAAGGGGTGGAAGTCAAAATACGCAGCCCCTATGCTATCCGGCCATGGCAGCATGTACTTGAGCCTTTAACCGGATACCTGACCTTAGCGGCAAAACTTTTTTCAGAAAGTCCCGGATATGCGGAAGGATGGAACTTTGGCCCCAACGATAAAGATGCCAGAAATGTAGAATGGGTCATTAATACCATCTGCAGGTTATGGGGTAACGGCGCTTCATTTGGTATCGACACCAACCCGCAGCCGCATGAAGCCAATTACCTGAAGCTTGATTGGTCGAAAGCAAAAGCCGAACTTGGATGGATCCCCAAATGGGATATCGAAACCACCCTGAAAAGTATCGTGGATTGGAATAAGGCATACATCAGGGGCGAAAACATACGTGAAGTTTGCAATCAACAGATTAAGGAATATTATTACTCAACTTCCTGATGAGGAATATAAAGATATGGATAAAAACCCTTTTATAACCATAATGCAATTCATTTGAATTCGTGTAATTTGAAAAAATGGAAGCAATTAGAAAACGACTATCCAAAGAACAGTTTCACCAGTTCTCTATTCCTGAAGATTTTGCCGAGGAGGTAGAAATCATCATTTTGGCAATTAAGCCTTCAAAAATGCACAATCAGTTGTCAGACGACGAAGCATTTTATGCTGCCAATAACAATCAAATCATCGAAGACGATAAAAACGAAGATCAGATATGGAGCAAATATTTATAAAGCCGGTTAAAATCGGTGAAATCTATATCTACGATGTTCCGTTTACCGATTCCGGCCAGCATAAACCACGTCCGGTTGTTGTGATTGCACCACCGAATTCAAAGGGTGATATTCTTATCCTCGCAGGTAGTTCGAAAATGGAGAATTGGGCTAAAGAGGAGACATTTCAGGTGAGGCCTGAGGATTTGGAAGATGGGTTATTGAATGATAATACAGTTTTCCCGGTATCAAAGAAATTACTGGTTACAGCCAAATTTCTAAGGAAAAGAATAGGGTTGCTTAAAAAAAATAAAATCGATCAATTACAACGGTTGATTTTTTTAAGGAATACGAAATTGTATTATCAACAGCATTTTTCTGAAAAAGAATTTATCCCCGGGCAAAGTCGTGTAAATTACGCCGGGCGGGTATTTGATGAAAGGGAATTGATAAACGCGGTAGATGCATCACTTGATTTTTGGCTCACGGAAGGGAGGTTCTCCGAACAGTTTGCAGAAAAAATTGCAGATTTCCTGGGTGTTGAGAATGTGTTGCTGACCAATTCAGGCTCCTCGGCCAATCTTCTGGCCTTCGCAGCACTTACTTCTGAAAAATTGGGCGATAAACGATTAAAACCAGGAGACGAGGTGATCTCAGTGGCAGCAGGGTTTCCTGCCACTGTGACCCCGATCATTCAATACGGACTAATACCTGTATTTGTCGATGTTACGCTACCATCATACAACATCGATGTGGAAATGATGAAAGGCGCCATAACTCCCAAAACCAGATGTATCTTCATTGCGCATACGCTTGGAAATCCTTTTGAAATTGATGCGGTGATGGCACTGGCGAAAAAAAACGATCTGTGGGTGATTGAGGACAACTGCGACGCCTTTGGCAGCAAATACAAAGGTAAATACACCGGCACCTTCGGCCATCTATCAACGATTTCGTTTTACCCGGCCCACCATATTACAACCGGCGAAGGCGGGGCCATAATAACCAATGATCCATTGCTTGCACAATTGGTTCGTGCATTTCGTGATTGGGGTCGCGATTGTTATTGTGCCGGTGGAGAAAACAATACCTGCGGCAAGCGTTTTTCGCAGAAGTTTGGAAATCTGCCTCTGGGATATGATCATAAATACGTCTATTCAGAAATAGGTTACAACCTTAAGATGACGGATATACAGGCGGCCATCGGATCAGCTCAAATGGACAAACTGGCGCTGTTTTGCGATAAGAGAAGGGAGCATTTCAACATCTACTCCGAAATATTCGGCAAATTTTCAGAATATTTCGTCATTCCTGAGGCTACCGCCGGCTCAAACCCGGCATGGTTTAGTTATATTGTCACCTTAAAACCAGGGTGCCCCTTTACCAGGGAGGATATAACCGGATTTTTCAATTCGAATTTCATTGAGACAAGAAATTTATTTGCCGGGAATATTGTGAAACAACCCGGCTTTGTCAATAAAATGTATCGTATCGCCGACCATCTCGAAAACACCGATTATATCATGAACAATACCTTTTTCCTTGGAACCTATCCGGGTTTGACGAAGGATATGCTTTCTTACATTGGAGAAACATTGAGTACGTTTATTGAAAGCAGAAAACGATAAATGGCAATAGTTAAAAAGTACCTGGCTGAAGTCATTCATATTGAAAACAAGGTTGAGGGTATTTATACGGTTGAGTTAAAATCTCTGTCAGGCCCTTTCAAATACCAACCTGGTCAGTTCTTACACCTGGCCCTGGATGAATACGACCCATCAGGTCAATGGCCCGAATCACGATGCTTCAGTATGCAATCTGCCCCGGGTGAAGAATTGATTAGAATTACCTATGCCATTAAGGGTAATTTCACAAGCCGCATGCAACAGGAGCTGAAACCTGGTATGCAGGTTATATTGAAACTCCCCTATGGCGACCTTTTTATAAAACCGCACAATAAAGTGAATACCGTATTTATTGCGGGGGGAACAGGGATTACCCCTTTCCTCTCACTTTTCACCCATGAATCCTTTAAAGATTATATAAATCCCCGTATATATCTTGGCTTCCGTTCCAGGGAGTACAATATTTATCATAATGAACTGAGTTTTTCCCTAATTTTGCCTAAATTGGTGAAATCATTCTATGAGGACATTGACGGTCGTCTCGACATAACCAAAATATTTTCTGAAAATGGCACAACCAATGATTACTTTATATCTGGTCCTCCAGTAATGACCAAATCGTTTAAGCAAGCATTGATTGCCAACAGAGTACCCGTAAATCAAGTTTTAACTGATGAATGGGAGTAAAATAACACACAATTATAAAATTCTATTTAATGAAATCACCAGAAGTCAAATATAGAGTTGCCGATTACATCACAGAGAAATTGTATGAAGCAGGTGCTGAACATTTTTTTCTCATTACCGGTGGTATGATCATGCATTTGACTGACTCACTTCTTCTTAATGAAAATATCAAATATATTTGTTGTCATCATGAACAAGCTGCAACCATGGCAGCCGAAGCTTATGGGAGATACACAAATAAATTAGGGGTTGCGTATGTTACAGCTGGACCAGCTGCGTTAAATTGTCTCAATAGTGTTGTTGGAGCCTTTGTCGATCGGTCTCCATGCATTGTTGTATCCGGACAATCAAAAGTATCGCAGACTGGAATTGTGGGACCACGGCAGTTTGCCCTTCAGGGATTTAATACATTGCCGATATATCAGCATGTCACCAAGTATGCCGTTATCCTAAATGATATTACAAAAGTGCGCTATGAGGTTGAAAAAGCCATTTTTATTGCAACGTCACATCCATTTGGACCGGTGTGGATAGAATGCCCGATAGACATTCAGGGAACTCCTTTTAATCCGAATGATTACGAGGGATTTATTGACAATCAAGTCAAAACTATTGATAACGACCTGAATGAGAAAGTAAAAACTGTCGTTGAGTTATTAAAAAAATCGAAACGCCCGTGTTTTTTGGTAGGGCAGGGTGTGAGATTATCAGGTGCAGTTGACAGTTTTAATCAGCTTGTTGAAAGAATCAATGTTCCAACATTGACATCCAGATTAGGGATGGACATCATGGACCATGATAACCCATTGTTTATTGGGCGACCCGGCACTTACGGTGACAGACCAGGTAATTTCACTTTGCAGAATTGTGATTTACTCATAAATATTGGTTGCCGGCTGGGAATGGGTCTGGTAGGTTATGGATTTCAAACGGTCGCAAAAAATGCATACAAAGTAATGGTTGATGTTGATGAAGGAGAACTAAATAAGCCTTCCATAATCCCTGATCTTAAGATCAATGCTGATGCCATGGAGTTTATCAGCTTGCTTTCAGAAACCCTATTGGAGTTTAAATTTTCGAATTCTGAGTGGCTGGGAAAAACTAGTGGCTGGAAGAAAAAATATCCAGTTAATCTACCTGAATATATGGATGAACACAATGGAATAAACACATATCATTTTATCAATGAATTGTCAGCAAAGGCAAACAGAAATAGCATTTTTGTTGTAGATACCGGTTCATGTTTCCATGTTTACGCCCAGGCATTTAAAGTTAAATTAGGACAACGGCATATTATAACAGGCGGATTATCAACCATGGGCTACTGTCCTGCTGCAAATGGAGTTGCAGCGGCAGCAAAAGGCCAGGAGGTTTATTGCATTACCGGCGATGGCTCCTTTCAATTTAATATTCAGGAACTTCAAACGATTGTTCAGGAAAATTTACCAGTAAAAATCATCCTCTTTAACAATAACGGCTACCTACTCATACGGGTAACACAAAATAATTTTTTAAAAGGTCGACATATCGGGATAAATAAAGAAACAGGTGTTAGTTTCCCTGATCTTGAAAAGATAAGTAATGCCTATGGGATAGATTTTATGAGAATTAATAATATGTCAGAGTTAGATGGGAAGCTAGATAAATTAATGGCACATCATGGTCCAATAATTTGTGAAGTTATATGTCCACAGGATCAATTGTTAATGCCAAGAGTTGCGTCGATGCAAAATGAAGATGGATCAATGGTCTCCATGGCCTTTGATGATATGTTCCCATTCTTACCAAGAGATGAATACAATGAAAATTGTGATTTTGCCTAATTTCTTGATATGAAGTTTGAAACACAAAAAATGAAGGATAAAAAAATAAATGTAGCAATATTAGGAACAGGAAATATTGGGACTGATTTACTGATAAAGGTGATGAGATCTGATTTTCTTCAATGTTCTCTCTTTGTTGGAAGAAATCTGCAGTCGAAAGGTATGTCTAAAGCCATCAATCTTGGAGTTCACGTATCAGACCAGAGCATAGACATTTTAAAGGAAAACCCTGATTTATATGATTTGGTATTCGATGCAACTTCAGCAATGCAGCATTTTCGGCATGCCAAAGTTTTTAAAGAACTGGGTAAAACAGTAATCGACTTAACTCCGGCAAAAGTTGGTATTTTATGTGTGCCCTCTGTAAACCTGGCCGAATGTTTGAAAGAAAAAAATATAAACACAATTACGTGTGGAGGGCAGGCTTCCATTCCTCTGGCATATGCACTTGGAACTGTCCATCCAGATATTGATTACATTGAAGTTGTTTCAGCAATTTCTTCAAAAAGTGCAGGTCCTGGTACAAGAGTAAACCTGGATGAATATATTGAGACCACTGAAAAGGGTGTTCAGCAATTCTCAAAATGTAAAAGATCAAAAGCAATATTGATTTTGAATCCTGCCGATCCATGCATTGACATGCAAACAACCATCCAGGCCACAATTAAAGATCCTGATATGAAATCGATCAGTCATGCTGTAAATAAAATGGTTGCAACAATACAACAGTATGTTCCGGGATATAAATTAATTGTGCCCCCCACATTTGAAGGCAACCGGGTTATTATGATCGTAAGAGTAAAGGGGTTGGGTGACTATTTACCAAGCTATGCCGGCAACCTTGATATTATTAATTGTGCTGCAATTGCCATTGCTGAGGCATATTCGAAAACTTTGACGTTAAACAAATCAGGGAAATGAAAAATAAGATATACATCCACGATGTTTCTTTAAGGGATGGCTCTCATGCAATCTCTCATAAACTGGACAAAGCGCAGATTATTGCATATTGCCAGGCAGCAGAAGCAGCAGGAGTTCCAAGTGTTGAGGTTGGTCATGGGAATGGACTTGGCGCTTCTTCAATACAAGTTGGATTAAGCAGGTTAGAAGATGTTGAGATGTTAACGGTTGCCAGGGAAAATCTAATAAAAACAAAGCTTGCCATTCATGTTATGCCCGGAACTGCAACAATAAACAAAGATTTAAAAAGAGCATTTGAACTTGGCGTTGATCTTGTACGTGAAGCTGTTCATTGCACGGAAGCCGATATCACCGAGCGACATATCGCATTTGCAAGAGAGAAGGGCAAAGAGGTTATTGGAGCGCTCATGATGTCGCACATGGCCTCAAAAGAGATATTGTTGGAGGAGGCGTTTAAAATGCAATCTTATGGCGCAGAAGGGGTTGTTTTGTACGATTCAGCCGGAGCATACCTACCCCATGATGTAAATGAAAAAATTAGTTTTCTCGTTGCTAATCTGAATATCCCGGTAGGTTTTCATGCGCACAATAATTTAGGCATGGCCATTGCTAACTCAATCACTGCCGTTGAATCAGGCGCAAGAATTATTGATGCCGCAATTCGGGGATTTGGAGCTGGCGCTGGGAATGCACAATTAGAAGTTTTAGTTGCTGTATTGCAAAAATTGAAATATGAAACAGGTATTTCATTGTTCAAAATATTAGATGCCGCAGAAATTGCACAGGAAAAAATCCTTGAAGAGATTCCAACGATTAAAAATTTAAGCATCATTAGTGGTCTGTCAGGTGTTTTTTCAGGATTTGCAAAACATGTTTCAAGAGTGGCGAAAGAGTACAACCTGGACCCAAGAGATATTTTTATTGAGTTAGGTAAACGTAAAGTTGTGGCAGGGCAGGAAGATTTGATCGTTGAGGTTGCCCTTGATCTGAAAAAAATAAATTCCAATAATAGCAAGACAAATGAATAAGAATCAAATAGATTTTATTAAAAAAGATTGTGAGGATACTGCTACCTGGTCATTAAAATTATTAAATGACCTTAAAAATCAAAAGGTGTATGTTGCTGGTGGCACTGGATTTATGGGTTCCTGGATTGCTGAATTTATCTCTTTTCTTAATGATAATTATCAATTTAATGCTTCATTAATTATTGTATCACGTAATACGGAATCCTTCAGGGAAGAAAAAAAGCATTTGGCCCATCGTAAAGATATTCAGTTTATCAATAAAGATGTTCGAAACCTTAATGAAATTCCTTCAGATTGTTCATATATCATTCATGCCGCCGCTTCTCCTGACAATCGGGCTCACATGTCAAACCCGATTGAAACAATCTCTACAATTACAAAGGGGACAGATAATCTAATCGATTCAGCATTTAGGTTGCCTAATTTAAAAAAGTTCCTATATTTAAGTTCAGGACAAGTGTATGGAAAATGTGTATCAGAAAACGAATTTATTTCAGAGTCTGATTTTGGCCCATTGGATTGTAACAAGATAACCTCAATCTATCCGGAAGCGAAAAGATTGGCAGAAGCAACTTGCTGCGCATATTCATCTCAATATAAGCTCCCCAATGTCATTGCAAGGCCATTTTCATTTATAGGGCCTTATCAATCACTTTCAAAACCATGGGCAATAAACAATTTTATTAATGACGCATTAAACAACAAAACTATCCGTATTATTGGAAATGGCGAGCCTGTCAGATCCTTCATGTATCCGGCTGATTTAGTGGTGTGGATTCTGAAAATCCTTGTTAGCGGTAAATTAAATACTGCATATAATATTGGTAGTCCAATGGGGATAAGCCTCAAAGATGCAGCAAAGAAAATAGTACAGATTGCTCAAACAAATGTTAACATTGATATCAGGTTTAATAATAATGATTCAAATCATTTTGTACCTGACATCACCTTATGTGAAAAAGAACTTGGGCTTAAACTAAATTACGATATTGATAAAACATTTAGAAGATCTATTGAATGGTTTAAATTGTTACCCCAAGTGAGCATGTTACATGAAAGTTAATCTCCTAACTGCTATACAGAGTATAGGACGATGAAGCGTACTATAAGGAAAATTGCGATTGTTGGCGCAACAAGCCACATTGCAAAAGGATTGATTTTCTTTCTAAAAGACGACAAATCTATCAACCTTCATTTGTATGCAAGAGATTTGGAAAAAGTTTCGGTATTTTTAAAACAAATCGATTACCAGGATCCTGTCTTAAAGCATTTCTCTGAATTAAATGATGATCGCATTGATGTTATTATTAACTGTATTGGCATTTCATTTTCAGCTGATTCGAATACATTAGGCGGAAATGTTTTTGAACTGACTGAACATTTCGATCATTTAATTCTGAATTATATTCAAAACAACCAGGAAACGACCTATATTAACTTCAGCTCCGGCGCAGTATATGGAGCGTCATTTTACCAACCTGCCTCTGAAAGCACGAAAACGATAATTGATGTTAATAATATTCGAACTGAAGACTATTACCGAATAGCAAAGTTGAACGCTGAAGCGAAACACCGTTCCTTGGATAATTATAACATCATTGACTTGCGGATTTTTGGATATTACAGCAGGTTTATTGATCTGTCAAAGAACTACTTAATGACCGATATCATAACATGTCTTAAGGATAACAGAATTTTGAAAACAGGTCCTGATAATATAATTCGAGATTATATTCATCCTTCGGACCTGGCGAATATTATTAGGGTTTGTTGTGAAATTGAGATTAACCAAGCCATGGATGTGAAAAGCAAGAACCCTATAAGCAAAATGGAAATACTCAAATACTTTAAGAAACACTATGGTTTAAAATTTGAGATTGTTGAAGATTATGGAGGCCATTCTGCCACAGGTGAAAAGTTAAACTATTATTCTGAAAATAATAATTGTGATCCAATTAAATTCAGACCCAAATATACTTCGCTGGAATGTATTGAAATGGAAACTAAAGCATTGTTAAAATATAAAACTTAAATATGTCCGTTGTTGTTTTAATCCCTACCTATCAGAGGCCTGAAACCTTAAAATGGTCTCTGAAATCAGTATTACTTCAAGATACAACAAAAATAATAGATGAAAAATTGAAGATTGTTATTTTAAATAATGATACTGGTACAAAAGTAGTCGAAACTGCGGTGCAAGAGACCATAGATGATATTGGGAAAAGGAGGTTTAATGAGATCTCAATAATACACAGAGATCCGCCAATTTTAGGAATATACAATTTTTACAATGGTATATTTGAAAATACGAGCGAAGGTGACATTGCAATTTTACATGGTGATGATGACATTATGTTGCAAGGATCCCTGACAAAAAGGTATTTTATAGCAAAAGAATCTAATGCGGCTTTCAACATTTGTAATACTTCCGCAAAAGTATATTTTTTTAGAAATGATATAAATGTTTATCTTCAAAAAAAGGAAAGAAAAGTCAATAGCAAAGAGATGGCAAATTGGAGTCAGGCGTCAAAAGAAGATTTGCTTAAGTATTCTCTTCCATTTGTGAGTGCCTATTGTTATAAAATAGGACCTGAATTTTGGTATTGTTATGAAGAAGCAAAAAAATGGGCGGAAGATTTGCCTTTAGAACCCAAAATACGACTTCCTTTTTTACCTTTTTATATGGGGATATCCGCATGGTTAAACAAACAATTGGTAGTTATTCAAGAAGACTTGGTTTTGCGAGGTCAACTTTTGGAATCAAGATTTTTTTTACCGCCACGTTTTGTTACGGAATATGCTAACACAGGTATTATAATGCAAACCGGCCTGGCAGTATTGAATAATTCAAAATTGGGCGTTTTGAAGGAACTGGATGAACTTAGAATTGACATGCGAAAAGCGACAGCTCCATATCTGTTTTTTTCATTTTTTAAGCGTGATGGGGTGACATTAACTCAATTAAGAGAATTGTATAGTCTAACGAAAACAAATTGGATGTCAAAGGAATACATTCTTAAAACCATCATTGAAAACTTTAAGAGCATTAGTAGAAATATTCTTTTTTTGAATAATTTGAGAAATAGATTAAGTGGTTGGGGACAAAAAACAGAGCCGCAAAAATTTTGGTCCGAATGGGCCAGTTTCTAAATAGGGGGAGGATGAGGTAACTGTTGAAATGAGCAGAACAACTAAAGTTGTAAATGGAACGCTGACAGGGTGGATCCAGTTTGTTCTTAATATTGGTCTTCAAGTTGCAATTGTTCCTATTCTTTTAAAAGTTGCAGGTCAAGAAACATTAGGAGCCTATGCCATATTGATTCAAATAATTGGATACTTAGCCCTAATAGATTTAGGATTGTCAGCTACAACTATGCGTTTCCTATCAACTGCATATGGTTACAATGATAATGGCAAAAGATTTCGTGATGTATTATCTATAGCTAGAACCTGTTTACTGATTACAAATGTTCTTTTTAGTTTCCTAGCTGTACTATTGAGTATATGGCTAAACAAATTCGTTACATTGTCAGATTCCCTATTCTTGGATGCTAGGATTTGTATCTACATGGTTGCTATTTGGGCTTTGGTCAGAAGTCCATGGGTTGTATTTGCAGGTGGCCTAATCGCAACACAAAAAATGGCTACTGTAAATATAGTAAACATGATAGGAAATATTTTTCGACTTATAATGTCAATTGTACTTATCTTGGCCGGAATGGGACTAATTGGATTAATTTTGGCAAACATCCTCGGTGAAGTTGTATGTACTGTTTTATTTACATTTATTTTTAAAAAAACCAATAGAAATCTTAGATTAGGATGGAAAATTCCGGATCAACAATTGCTTAAAGAAATACTTATTTTTGGATTTTATATTTTAATTATTAACACTGCTACATTGTTGATATTTTCAACTAGTAACATTCTTGTTGGATTTCTTTATGGTGCGGTTGCAGCAAGTATTTATTATACGACTCAATTTCCGGCGACATCTGGTTATAACCTTATTCTGACCATTAGCCGCAATGCAGCCCCTGCAATAAATGAATTATATGCTCATAACGACACCATCTCATTGCAAAACGTGTTTTTACGTATGTATAAATATACTCTTCTATTAATAGGCCCATTCGTAATGGGGCTAATCCTGTTAAATAAATCTATAATAGGTATTTGGGCTGGCCCTCAACAATATGCTGGTGATTTAATGACATGGGGCTTGGCTGGTGTCTCTCTTATTATGTGCATAAGTGGTGTTAGTAATGTATTTGTACAGGCCAAAGGTAATATACGTTTTTTGAGCTTTCTGACATTATTTGAAGGAATAGTGAATTTAATTTTAGCACTTTGGCTTGGAAAACTAATGGGTATTACGGGAGTGCTTTTTGCTATGTTTTTTGCTCATATACCCACAACAATATATCTTCAATGGAAGACCCAAAAGAATTTAGGAATCAACTTTTTAACTTTTTGGAAGGAATGTATATATCCATTGACAGGTATATTCACATTAGCAGCATTATTATTAATAGGCCTAACTAAAATAATTCATCCAATAAATTGGCCCAGTCACATTATCTTGGTGGTAATTTTTCT
>Ga0194062_1000384_pt1 | contig 18398 bp, 23 predicted proteins | sample SepL2225m_MetaG_FD_155481 | JGI IMG/M metagenome (GOLD analysis project Ga0194062, IMG submission 155481) | Anoxic zone freshwater microbial communities from boreal shield lake in IISD Experimental Lakes Area, Ontario, Canada - Sep2016-L224-25m | ecosystem: Environmental > Aquatic > Freshwater >... | reverse complement strand
CTTATGTACATATTGACATAAAGCATAAGCTATGGTAATATAAGGGGTATACACATATCATGTGTGAGGTAAAAAGAGGGGTTTTCATGTCTGAATTGACGTGGAAATCTTTTTAATTAAGAGGAGAACTAAAATTATGGCAGGAACAAAAACTGGTGGACAAAAAGCAGCCGCTAAAAATTTAGCTCGTGATCCTTTGTTTTATGCAAAGATCGGTGCTAAAGGTGGTCGTAATGGTAATACTGGTGGCTTTGCCGCTAACCCAGAACTAGCACGTATTGCTGGTGCTAAAGGTGGCCGTATTAGCCGTCGTAAAAAAACCGTTACAACCGAAGCCTAATTTAGATTAGATAGCTTTGGTAAAAAACGCACATTAAATTGTGCGTTTTTTATTTTACGATTTTATTGTAGCGTTTTAGAGCACAGGTCCTGGCTTCGTTGACTGTCCATTTATGGTTGCAGGCTAGACATGAATAAATATTTGGTTTGGTCTGCATGCCAGTAGCGTTACATTTTGGGCAAGTGCTGCGCGCGTGTAGCCAATCGCGATAAGTATCTAAGTTGGATTGAATAAAATTATTATCGATTGCTAAATTATAGCTATCTGCGATTTCTTTGGCTTTGTCCCAAGCTTCTCGTTCCATAGCAATTAACTCGATATCGCGTTTATAATTGATATGGTCAAGTAGACCGTGCGCTAATTCATGTAGCACTAAACTAGTGCTATTAGAACCAACGTTATAATATACGGTTCTTTCATCGTGCGCCCAATAAGAATTGGATGACTCCTGGAATATGAATTGAGGATAATCAGATCTAAGCTGATTTATTAACTGGGTTATCGAGGGCATAGTAATAACATCCATAAATGACGGCTAATTCGGGATATTTTGCCTGTACGAATGGTGGGCAGGGGATGTGTGGCGGTAACTTGTCTCTTAGTATTGATTGCAGTTCTTCGCCATACCTATCGAAATAAGTGCCTACGCTGCCGCCAATGATTATGATGTCAGGTTGTAATATGGGTATTACGGCCAAAAATCCACGACTAATTCGATCAGCAATTTTGTGCCAAGTACGCTTGCTGGTAATGTCGTGAGCATATTTATGGTAAGTTTTTACAATAGCTTTACCGGATGCAAAATCCTGCCATTCACGTACTTTGCCACGGTATTCAATAAGGGCATGGCCGGCTTCGCTATTCCTTAAGTCTGGGTTGATATGCCCCTCAGTTATTATGCCCGTACCAATACCAGTGCTGATCGTTACATATAGCGATTGGGCTGGTATGGTTTTTAGAAATCTAGTTTCTGACAGACCAGCTAATTTAGCGTCGTTTTCGATAAAAGTAGGTACATTATCCAAAAGCCCTTTTAGTGCTGATGCGACGTTAAAGTTTTCCCACGGTAGATTACCACACCAAACGACTACGCCGTTTTTTATAACACCAGGAATTGCTACGACGATAGCCTCGACTACTTTACCTGTATATTTTTCCTGAATTATATTTTTTAGTGTTTTTATGTATTCTTTTGTGTCGTGCGGGGTTGCGAATTTTACTTGTTCGCCCAAAACGCCATCTTTATCAAAGCTAGCGACTAATGTTTTTGTTCCACCTGTATCAACTGCTATTATCATGTTCCTAGTTTATCATAATGGGCCAATGTTGCTTTTTATTTAAAACAGATACATAATATTGTAAACAGAGGTAGTGTATGAGTTTAATGAAACGGACAAACCAAATCGGTTCAATCACAGGCTATATATTCATAGGTGTTATTTTGGCCTTTGGTTTAATGATAGCCGTTTATTACGTCAGACAGCATAGTGAGCAGGCGCGCAAAGACCAGGCGATAACTATCTATGAAAAACAGCAGGCTGACAAAAAGGCGACCGAAGCAAAAAATCAAAAGAAACCAGTTATTGTGGCTAGCAACCCTGACAGTCCTAGCGAGGCAAATAATCAGCTAGCAACTACCAGTACTGCACAATTAATGCCAAAAACTGGCACCGAGGTTAACTTTGGTGAATTATTTAGTATATTTGCGCTAACTGCTGCGATAGTTGGATATATATCGTCAAGATATAAACTATCGCGTTCTCTTTGACTTGTATCTGTATCTGAGGTACAATATAAGTAATCGTAGGTAACTGTTTTGCATGTGCCTCGAAAATATTAATTTAAGGAAGGAGTCTGAATAAGACTTATGGCAACAAAAGCCACAACAATGGATGAATTGCTCGCTGCCGAAGGCGACAGTGTCAAGCAATTAACGCAAGGCGAATCAGTCGTCGGAACTGTTCTAACAATTCGTAAACATGAAGTACTAGTTGATCTAGGTGCGCAAGGCATCGGTCTAGTCCCACGCCGTGAAGTCGGCTTTTATCGAAATCTAAACATTGGTGATGAAATATCAGCAAGTATCGTTGATACCGAGCTTGATAACGGTTATTCGTTACTATCACTCCGCAAGGCTGCCAAAGACCGCGGTTGGGATGAAGTTATTGCCAAAATGGAATCTGGCGATATTATCGAAGTTTCACCATATGATGCAAACCGTGGTGGTTTGTTAGTTGAATATGATGGTGTTCGTGGTTTCTTGCCCGTTTCACAATTATCAGCCGAGCATTATCCTCGCGTTGGTAGTAGTGACAAGGATGAAATCTTGCAACGTTTGAATATATTGATCGGTAAAAAACTTATCGTTCGTATTTTAGACTGTGATCGCAAAGCTAATAAACTGATCTTTAGCGAAAAAGAAGCCATCAAAGACGGTCTAGCTGCTAGATTCGAAAAACTAGCCGTAGGCGACAAAGTCAAAGGTGTTGTAACTGGTGTTGTTGATTTCGGCGTATTCGTTAATGTCGACGGTATCGAAGGATTGGTTCATATTAGCGAAATTAGCTGGGAACGTGTTAATAATCCAGCCGACTACGTAAAAGTAGGTGACACAATTGATGCCAAAATAATTGCTATCGACAAAGATCGTCTAAGCCTAAGTATTAAACAGCTATCCGAAGACCCATGGATGACCGAAGTTGACCAATTCAAACCTGGTGACAAAGTCAAAGGTACGATTACTCGTATCACACCATTCGGCGCATTTGTTCAGATTAGCCCAGCCGTTGAAGCCTTAGTTCATATTAGTGAACTAGGTGGTGGTGATGATGTTGATCCTGAAAAAGTATTTACGCTAAATGAACGCAAAGAATTTGTAGTTCTAGAGATCGAAAAAGAAAGTCGTAAGATTTCTCTTAGCTTGACTAGTAAACCTAAGAAATAAACGTAACATTAGCCTCTAGGGGCAGAAGGAGCTTTCAGAATATGGCCGAGAAAGTTATTTTTATCGCCGATTCAATCACCGTAGGTGAACTTGCTGAAAAGCTCAATCTGCCCGTTACGAATTTGGTTGGTGAATTATTTAAAAACGGTATCGTTGCTACGATTAACCAACGCATTGATTTCGAGACGGCTACGATTATCGTTGAAGAATTAGGTATTTTAGATACCGAAGTTCGCAAAAAAGTCGCCGAGACGAAAAGTCTCCGTAAGGTTCATGAATTATCCGACAAAGCCGTCGCTAGACCGCCAATTGTGGCAGTCATGGGTCATGTCGATCATGGCAAGACGACTCTACTGGATGCGATATTGAAAACCAAAGTCGCCGAAGGCGAAGCTGGCGGTATCACTCAGCATATTAGTGCATACCAGACAATACATAGCGGTCGTTCGATAACACTGTTAGACACGCCTGGACACGAAGCTTTTGCGGCTTTGCGCCAACACGGCGCCGAACTAACTGATGTTGTGGTTATTGTGGTTGCGGCTGATGATGGCGTAAAACCTCAAACAATCGAAGCAATTCGTTTTGCTAAATCGGCCAATGCCAAGATTGTTGTGGCGATCAATAAAATCGATAAAGAAGCCGCTGATTCTGCTAGGGTTAAGGCTCAACTGGCTAGTGAACATGGTCTGAATCCCGAAGAATGGGGCGGCGATACTGTAATGGTTGAGGTTAGCGCCAAAACCGGCAAAAATATCGATAAATTACTAGATCTAGTGCTATTAGTCGCTGACCTCGAGGATCTAAAAGCCGACATCGATACACCAGCCGAAGGTTTGGTAATTGAATCACATATGGAAACTGGTCGTGGTCCAGTTGTTGGTTTGTTGGTGAAACAGGGTATGTTAAAACCAGGTAATTTCTTGGTTGCTGGTACTACCTATGGTAAGGTTCGCACTTTGCTTGATTTTATGGGCAAACCCCTCAAAGAGGCCGGTCCATCAACTCCCGCAAATATTACTGGGTTTAAGGAATTGCCTCAATTTGGTGATAATTTCGTAATCGTAAAAAGCGAAAAAGAAGCGCGTCAACAGGTGTCGATCGTTCAGATTGAACGTGACAAAAACGCCGCCAGCACGAATATTACTGGTGCTGATTTACTAAAAATGATGAATCAACAGCATGAATCGCAGGACTTAAATGTAATTGTAAAAGCTGACGTCCAAGGTTCTTTGACATCTGTTATTGATAGCTTGAAACTTATTGATACTGAGGGTGAAATTATGTTGCACGTTGTTAGTAGTGGTGTTGGTAATATTACCGAGACTGATATTCGACTGGCAACTGACAGAAATACTATAATTTATGGTTTCAATGTTGATATGTCGACTGCGGTTAAACAATTAGCTATGCGCGACCATATTCAAGTCAGGATGTTCAAGGTAATTTATAAATTGCTAGACGATGCTCGCGAAACAATGGAGGCCATGTTACAACCCGAAGTTATTGAAACCGAAGTCGGTAAATTGACTATCAAAGGCATATTTAGAACTCTCAAAGACGAAGTTATTGTTGGTGGAGAGGTAACTAGTGGCAAAGTTGCTGCTGGTCTACTTGCTAGGGTCAAGCGTAAAAACGAGCAATTATTCGAGGCCGAGGTCAGTAATGTTCAGCGCCAACAACAGGAAGCCAAAGAAGTCTTCGAAGGTGAAATGTGTGGGCTCAGCCTAAAAACCAATAAAAAAGTAGCGCTCGAAGAGGGCGACAAGCTCGAACTATTTACTCGTGAACTCGTAAAGCGTAAACTAAAATAAAGTAAGATTTAAAAAAATAGGGCGAAGGGTAAAAACCGATATGTTTCAACTAGACGATAAGTTCCTACAAGATATTGGATTAAATGATCTGCCAGAAGAGCAAAAAAAGCCATTCTTGCAGCATATTTATGATGAACTAGAACTTCGGGTTGGTACTAAGCTATCCGATGGCATGAATGATGACCAACTAGAAGAATTTGAATCGATTATTGATCACAGGGATGATGTTGTGGTTGATTGGTTGGCTAAAAACGCCCCTGACTATCATAATGATGATGTATTTATGCAATTACAAACCTCGACTGGGTTAGACGTAAATGACCCGGATCTACGTGCTGAATATGCCGCTACTAAATGGTTGAGTGTTAACCGACCTGATTATCGAAATGTTGTCACCCAAGTGCTAGACGAAATAAAGGCCGAAGTTGTCGCTGGTCGTGATGTAATTCTAGACAAAAACCTTGCCTAGATATAGCCGTTTATAAAATTTTTAGCTGACATCATTCGTCCACTAGGGGCGGTCAGCTCATCGATCGACAGATATTTGCCGTCTTGGCATAATATGTCGAGTGGGGTTTCGTGTTCTTCCGAGATATGCGCTTTTAGGATTACGATTTGATGACCATATATATTAATTTTTGTTTTTGGAAAACTCAAATGAGCGCGAACTAGACGTTCAGCTGCTGTTGCCGTTACCTCATCGGGTTTTAGCCAAGTTTCGGATTTATCAATTAGCTTACAATAAGTAGCCCGAGTGTCGTCTTGTGGTGTTGGTTGTAGCGACTCATCGAATATACTAGGTAGCAAGGCTAATAAAACCGCTGCGCCAGCTTGGGCTAGCGTTTTATATAAATCTGGGCTTGTTTCTGTACCCGACAGTTCATGGATTATTTGTCCATAAACTGGTCCGGCGTCCATGCTAGCAGTAAGCTTCATTATTGATACGCCAGTTTGTTTGTCGCCATTTTGGATAGCGGTTTCGATAGGTGATGGGCCACGATATTTTGGTAAAAGTGATGGGTGAACATTAATAATGCCTGGATTAAACAAATTAATAATTGATTCGGGGATGATTTTGCCAAAGCTAACTAATATCCCGGCTGGATTAGATCCGATGCTTTTAATATTATTATCTATATCTGACACTTTAGTTGGCTGCCAAACGGCTATATTGTTTTCGATAGCAAACTTTTTAACACTCGGGGCTACTAATGATTGTCCGCGACCACTTTTACTGTCAGGTTTTGTAACGACAGCGGCAATATTATAGCCAAATGCAACTAGGCTACGTAGGACTTCTAAACTGAAATCATCAGTCCCAAAGAATACTATTGTTTTTGACGTATTTTTCATAATTCAATGGTTTTAATTCGCCTTTGTCATCGAGTTTATAGAATGCATCCTTATTGTCACGAATGTGGTCAATAAAAACAATTCCATTTATGTGATCAACCTCGTGTTGAATAATGCGGGCTAAGAAATCTTCGGCTTTGAAACGAACTTCGTTACCGTCGATATCCATAGCTTTAACGCGGACTTTGGTGTGGCGGGGGACTTTACCATAGACATCAGGCACGCTCAGGCAACCTTCGTAATCATATACTATGTCACCTTCAAATTTTACAATTTGCGGGTTAATAAGTGCCGTGAAATCACGTACGGCCTTGTCGTCGAAGTCGCTACGTATAATAACCACGCGATCCATGTGCCCGATCTGTACTGCCGAGATAGCAGCGCTAATCTCGTGTGGGCGAGTATCTTCCCAGTCAAGGGCAACTTTCGTCAGATTATCAACCAACTCCAAGATTTCAGGTGTTACCACGTGAACCTTAGTCGATCTTTCGCGTAAACGTGGATCCGGCAGAGCTATGATGCTTTCTTTTTTCATTAATTTTATTATACCAGGGGCGGTCAGAGTAAACTAGTCGGATCAAGCTCGGATTGCCAATGGGTGGTTGGAATTAATTTTAATATGTCTATCAAATATTCGCGTTTAGGGCTCTTTAGGATTAATTGCCACCGATAAGTATCATATTGCCGTTCATAAAAAGCCGGTGCTGGTCCTAATATTTTTACGGATTTATCGGCTTTGTCGTGCAATTCCTGGGCTAGTTTTTTGCTATTTTTGATAGCGGCGGCTTCGGTTTTATAAATACAGGTTAGCTTTAGCAAGTGCGTAAAAGGGGGAAATAATCCTTTTTTACGTTCATTCAGTGTATGGTTATAAAATGATTCATAATCTTGGGTTAGACCATATTTAATACTAGGATGGGTTGGCTGGTATGATTGGACTATAACCTGAGTTTCATGTTCGTTTCGTCCAACTCGTCCAATAACTTGGGCTAATAATTGAAAAGTTCTCTCGTTAGTGTTGAAATCTGGTATAGCGAGTCCTGCATCTGCTTGGATTACACCAATAGTGCGCAGGTGCGGTAAATCTAGTCCCTTGGCGACGACTTGCGTGCCTATGGCTATATCTATTGCTCCGCTATATAGGTCGTCATATCGAGAGTTTATAGCTTCGTCGTTGGTATTGTCGGCATCAAAACGGGCTATATTAGTATCAGGAAATAGCTTTCTCAATTCAGATTCAATTAGTTTGGTACCGATGCCTTTGTGGATTATGTTTGTGTTGTGACAGTTTGGGCATGATGTTGGTATATCGGAACTGTAGCCGCAAATATGACAGACTAGTTTATGTTTGTCGGCATGTAAGGTTAGTGGTAGAAAGCACTTAGGGCATTGCGCCATCCAGCCACAATCCTTGCATAGTGTTGTACTAGTACTGCCACGACGATTATGAAAAATTAAAACCTGTTTACCTAGTTGAATGGTTTTGGCTATTTGATTAATTAACTCATTAGATAAAAAACGATGATTACTAAAATTGTCTCTTTTTGTCATATCAACCAGGGCGATAGTTGGCTTAACACTACCGATTCGTGCTAGGCTGGTTAGTTTTAGGATTGGTCGAGTAGACCTCTCGGCTAGGAAGCGATCAGCGATACTAGGGGTGGCGCTACCGAATATGACTTTGGCATTATGAAAACGCCCCAGCATTGTAGCTACGCGTAGGGCAGAGTATTTTGGTGATTGGTCTTGCTTTAGGCTAGGTTCATGGGCCTCGTCAATAATGATTGCCCCAATATTATTTAGTGGCGTGAATAGGGCTGAACGTGGACCGATAATTATCCTTGGTATTTGGCTGTTTAATGCTTCAGTCCAAACTAGATGTCGGGCTGCTTCGGTCATTTTTGAATGCGTGACTAATATGTCATTAAAGTGATTTGATAATTCGGAAATTATTTGAGAAGTTAGGGCGATTTCAGGAATAATTATAATCACTGATTTATTATTGCTGATTGCTTGTTTTGCAATATTTATATATATTTCGGTTTTTCCAGAACCAGTAACTCCTTGTAATAGAAAGGTCCCATCGTCGTGTTTAGCTAATGTGGCTAGCGTTTCTGACTGTTCTTTGTTGAATAAAATATTTGTTCGATCTCGTTTGGTTATACTGTTAACGTGGTTTTGTGGACGACGTTTTTTGAGCAAACCATTAGGTAATGTTGTTTGCAATACAACAGCTAGTGGTGTCACATAATATAATGACAGCCACAACGCTAGTTTGACTAGCTGTGTTGGTATTGGGGTTTGTTCGACAATAGAAGTTATGGGTTTAGTGGCATAAGATGGTTTCGAGACTTCGTGTAAAACTAGTCCAATTATTTGTTTCTTACCAATCTCAACTAATACTATTTGCCCAACTAATAATGGATCGGCCGAGGCATAAGTAAACGATTCGCTACCGGCGCGAATAATCTTGTTTGGAGCCACCTCGTAGTAGTGCATAAGTATTAGTATACTGCTAAACTGGTTGTATGTATTTCGAGAATAGAACTCAGGCTGGACAAATTCTAGCCGCCGAGCTGTTAGAAAAGTATCGCTACGAGGATTGTGCTGTAGTGGCGCTTAGTGATGGCGGAGTTATTGTGGGTGAACAAATCGCGGCGGCTCTGCACTGTATTTTGACTATGTTATTGGTCGAAGAGATAGCTGTTCCTGGTGAAGGTGTTAGTTTTGGTGGTGTTTCTCAAAATGGTAATTTTACTTATAACGGTATGTTCTCGGCTGGCGAAATCGAAGAATATAATAGCGAATATCACGGTTATCTAGAGGAGCAACAACGACAGGCTTTTCAGAGAATAAATCGGCTGCTTGGTGATGGTGGATTAATTAGTAGTGAAATGTTACGCGATAGAGTTGTTATATTGGTATCCGACGGTTTAACTACAGGCGCTTCATTGGATGTTGTGGTTGATTTCCTAAAACCAATTCGAATTAAGAGGCTAGTCGTTGCCACTCCTATATCTACGATCCATGCGGTTGATAGATTACATATTATGGCTGATGAGCTGCATATATTAGACGTAAAAGACAATTTTTTGGGCGTTGATCACTATTACGAGCAAAACGATATACCGTCCCACGAGGATACGATTGCGAAAATCAACCAAATTGTATTGAATTGGCATTAATTTATCGTTGCGTATCGTTGTAAGATTGTGATACGATAAATAACAGCAAAAAGAGGCAACTTAGTTAAGTTCAAGGGAGACTATGTTAGACGTTTTTATTACATCTAGGGTAAGGCGAAAAATTGTTGTAGTTTATGCTAAGTATCCTGACTTTCATACTCATGTTCGTGGACTCGCTAAACTAATCAAAGAAGACCCAGGCAATATCCAACGTGAGTTAAAGCGTTTAGAAAAAGTCGGTTTTTTGATTAGCGAAAAACAAGGTAATACCAAAATCTACTCAACTAACAAACAATTCCCAATTTTCAAAGAACTTCAAAGCATAGTTATCAAATCCCAGCAGCAAGCTGGTCGACCTAAGCGCTCTTCCTCTGACTTCTAGAAATGTCATTATTTGATAAAATTCTTGCCGCTAGAGGCCTAACCGCCGAATCAAAAGCGGCATTTTTAGCGCCAGATTATTCGCGGGTTTATGACCCATTTTTATTACCCGATATGGATAAGGCCGTAGATCGGTTGGTCATGGCGCGGCAGCTACAGGAAAAAATTACAATTTATGGTGACTATGATATTGATGGGTTAACGGCTTCGACGTTATTGTTAGATGCTTTTGGTAGCTTTGGTTTTAGTACAGTAAATGTGACGGTTCCTAGCCGTTTTGTTGAGGGTTTTGGTTTGACCATGGATGCTGTTAGGAAAATTGCGGCCGATGGGACTAAACTGATCGTTACGGTGGACTGTGGCAGCCTGAGTGAAAAAGAGATAATTCATGCTAACAAGTTGGGTGTTGATGTGATCGTCACGGATCATCATAATGCTGCGATAAATCAGCCACCAGCGATTGCAATAGTCAACCCTAAACGATCGGATAATCAATATCCTTTTATTAATTTAGCTGGTGTGGGGGTGGCTTTTAAATTAGTCCAAGCCTTGCAAACTAAATTAGACGGGTTACCTAATGGTCATGAAAAATGGCTACTGGATTTAGTGGCACTCGGGACTGTTTGTGATGTGGTTGATTTGATTGACGAAAATCGTACTGCGGTTTTTTGGGGATTAAGGGTTCTAGCTAAGGCCAAACGCCCTGGCCTAAAGGCTTTAATGGCTGTTGCTGGGGTTGATCCAAAAATTGTCAACACTCGGTCGTTAGGTTTTATGTTAGGCCCTAGAATGAATGCTGCTGGTAGATTAGAAACTGCGCAACATGCTTTGGATTTATTATTAACTAGCGACCCGATGTCGGCACTCGAAAAGGCGCAATATTTAGACGACCTAAATAAATCGAGGCAATTCGATCAAAAAAAGATTTTAAAAGAGGCTATAGCCGAAGTGGATAGATACACTGATGATCCTGTGTTGGTTGTTAGTGGCGCTGATTGGAATCACGGTGTTGTCGGGATAGTGGCTAGTAAATTGTTGGAAAAATATAAAAAACCGACTTTTGTATTACAGGAAATGGGGGACGAATCAAAAGGTTCGGCCAGAAGTTACGGCGATTTCAGTGCAGCTGATGCAATTTCATATAGCGAAGATATTATTACAAAGGGTGGTGGGCATAAGTTAGCTGCTGGTATAACCCTGCCCACTAAAAACATTTCAGCTTTTCGTAAACGGGTCAATGAATTTTATAAAAGTCAAAAACTAATTGATCAACGATCATTATTATTACCACAGGCTGATGCTTTAGCCGAATTACATGAGGTAACCGAAGAATTGGTCGGTTTAATTAATCAACTAGAACCGTTTGGGTGTGGTAATCTGCAGCCAATACTGCGAAGTAATAATCTAACGGTCGTAAATGTTCGTGAAATGGGAACTGATGCTAGGCATGTAAAACTTGAACTTCGTGATGATTCTGGCTACAAAATGCAATTTATAGCGTTTAATGCTCCGGATTATTTTTTTGTTAAGTCTGGTGAACGATTATCGGTTTGGTATCAACCCGATATTAATGAGTGGCAAGGTCGACGTTCTGTCGAAGGGCGATTATTACATTTGGAAATTTCATAGACTAGTTGCATACAGGTTGCATCTCTGTTACAATACACTTCATATGGTACAAGTAATACGAAAAGATGAACGAGAAGCTAACGAGAATATTATTCGTCGTTTTAACCGCAAGGTTTTACAGAGTGGTGTACTAGCCGAAGCAAAGGCTGTTATGCGATTCGAAAAACCAATTTCCAAGACGGAACGTCGCGCTAAAGCGATTATTCGCAAAGCCCGCAAAGCTGATAAACTGGATAAAACTCGTCTAGGACTAAAGTAAAGGTGTCCCTAAAAGACAAAATCAGTAACGATCTAAAAGCCGCTCTACTGAGCGGCGATCGTTTTATGGGTGAGGTTTTACGTGGACTAAAAGCTGTTATTCTGAACGAAGAAATAGTCCAAGGTAAGCGTGAAACTGGTTTGGATGATTCGATAATTGAACAATTAATTGCTCGTGAAGTTAAAAAACGCAACGAAAGCGCTAGTTTATATGACGATGCTAATCGATTAGAACTTTCGGCTAACGAGCGTGCCGAGGCAAAAATCATGATGAATTATTTGCCAGCACAATTATCGGAGGACGATATTAATGTTGTCGTAAACCGCGTTATTGGCGATCTAGGTGCTACTAATTCCAGCCAAATGGGCCAAGTAATCGGAGCCGTCAAAAAAGAACTTGGCAATACCGCCGACGGAGCTTTGATTGCTAAACTTGTTAAAAACGCGCTAAGCTAAAATAAAAAGGAGGGCAAATTATGATTATATTTTTCGGTCCAGCTGGTGCTGGCAAGAGCATCCAGGGTCAAATACTAGCAGCTCGCCAGGGCTGGCGTTGGTTGTCTATGGGTCAATTATTGCGTGATACTCGCGACAGCGAAATGTTTAATATCATGCAAAAAGGCGAATTAGTATCTGACGACAAAATCTATGGAATCGTCGGTAATGCACTTAATAATGTTGCCAATATAAATAATGTAATATTGGATGGTTTTCCGCGCCAATTAGAGCAAGCTCGTTGGCTAATTGATAACCAACTACCTAACGGTTATTCGATTGATTTAGTGGTAGTATTGGATGTCCCGAAAGATGAATTAATGAAACGTTTAGCATTACGTGGTCGTGCTGATGATACGTCGCAGGCGATTGATGAAAGGTTGCAGACTTATCAGAATGAAATGTCCCCAATCTTAGATTATTTTAATGAAAAAAATGTGAACATTGCACACGTTGATGGTGTGGGAACTGTTGGTCAAGTTCACGATAGAATTATAGAGGAACTAGTAGCGTGCAAGCTCGTGTAAAAACTCCATCAGAAATTGAAGCAATGCGTGAATGTGGCAAGATTTTGGCCACTATTCTCGATGGCCTTAAAAAACAAGTAGTTGTCGGTATGAGTGAAATAGAAGCCGATGCTTGGGTTGCCAACGAAATCAAAGCACTGGGGGCGATTGCTACTTATAAAACCCCCGAAGTTAAATTTCCGGCCGTTATTTGTATATCAACTAACGAACAGATTGTTCATAGTATTCCGACTGATTACAGATTCGAAAAAGGCGACGTAGTTAGTTTTGATCTAGTTATAACGTACAAAGGTATGAAAACTGACAGTGCGTTTACTATGGTTGTTGGCGAAAAACCGACCGGCGCTAAAAAACATTTGCTTAGTTTCACCGAACGCAGTTTGTATGCTGGGATCGATGCTATAAAAGGGCCGGTCCACACCGGTGATATTGGTGCTGCGGTTGAAAAGGTTTTAAATGATGGCAAATTAGGGATTATTCGAGAATTAGTCGGTCACGGTATCGGTCACAATATGCAGCAAGCCCCAGAAGTGCCTAATTACGGTCGCAAAGGTTCTGGCGTTTTATTAGTGCCGGGGGATACGATCGCGATTGAACCAATGGCGACTCTGGGTGGCGAGGCTATAAAAACAGATGACGACGGTTGGACGATATCAACTCGCGATGGCAGTTTGGCTGCACATTTTGAGCATACGGTAATGATCACTGAACACGGTGTCGAAATTTTAACGCAGTTGTAGTAATTGCTTGACACGGTTGCCGATAGCAGACGAAGGTTCGATGGTTTGGGCGCGACCGTCAGCTATTTTTATAATTGAATCTTTGATCCAGTTATAGTGAGTACATCCCAATACGATTACATCTGCACCGCGACCACATATATCGTTGATCGTTTGACTAATTAGTCGATAATTTATTTGATCATCTTCTATCATTTGGGCCCAGCTGCTACAGTCCGGTTCGATAATACTGAGGCCTGCGCCAAATTTCTTGACTAATTTGCTATATCTATCGCTAGCTAATGTAGCTGGCGTGGCGCAAACAGCGATAATGTGAGATTTAGTTAGTTCAGCGGCTGTTTTTACCATCGGTTCGATGCCGATAAATTTTTGGTTGGGATACTTTGTTCGCAAGCTCTCAATAGCGACAGCAGTAGCGGTGTTACATGCCAGAATTATGATATCGCAATCAGCATTGATTAGGGGTTGTATGGCAATGTCGGTTAAATGGATGATTTCACTGGGTGTTTTGCTACCATAGGGTACATTTTTATGATCATTTACGGTGGTAATTATTGCCATTGGAAAAACTAATCGTAAAGCGGCGGCAATCGCTTCGCCACCAATACCGCTATCAAATACGCCGAGTTTCATAACCCTATTCTAGCGCGTTAATCAAACTAGGCAAAATGTCGCATAAGCGATATACTTTATGATATGCAAGAAGCCCTATCTAAATATGCAGTCGGAATCGATATTGGTACGACAACTGTTCGTTGCGTAGTGGGTCATATCGATGGGACGACGGGCGTACCAACTATTGTTGGCGTCGGCGCAGCCCCTAACACCGGTATGCGCAAAGGTAATGTTGTAAATTTAACAGGCCCGGCTCAGGCGATTGATGATGCCTTAGGTGAAGCAGAGCGAATGAGTGGCTATCAGGTTGATACTGCCACTATTAGTATTAACGGTACACATATTCTTAGCACGCATGCTGATGGCATGATCGCGGTTGGTAGTGCCAATCATGAGATCACTGACGAAGATTTGGCCAGGATCGAAGAAGTCGCAACTCTAGGCAAGGTCCCAGCGAACCGCGAAATTCTAGAAGTTATTCCACATAATTATAAACTTGATGGGCAGGGTAATATAAAAAGTCCGATCGGTATGACTGGTACGCGCTTGGAAATCGATGCGCATGTCGTGTCGGTTCTAACGCCGCACTTATCGAATCTGCAAAAAGTCGCTGAATCCGCCAAAGTACTGCCTAATTCGATTATTATCGCTGGCGTAGCAGCTGCTCGCTCAGTTTTGAATGAACAACAAATCGAAAACGGTGTGGCTCTGATTGATATTGGTGGCGCAACGACTAATATTGCTCTTTACGAAGAGGGTGATTTGCAATTTGCGGCGGTTATTCCTATCGGTGGTAATAATATTACTAACGATCTAGCGATTGGGCTCAAAACCGATCCTGAAATAGCCGAAAAGCTAAAAATCGAGCATGCCTCGGCTTTATCGCGTGGTGACATGGCCGGTATTAGCATTGAGCATGATGGTGAAATATATAACTTTACGACTAGTGATATTGATGAAATTGTCGAGGCTCGACTAGAAGAATTATTCGAAGCAATTAATCACGAGTTGAAACGTGCTGGCAAGGCAGGTAAACTTCCGAGCGGCGCAGTTCTATCTGGCGGAACAGCTAACCTAAAGGGAATTGCGGATTACGCCAAAGAATCATTAGGGTTGGCAGTTCGTGTCGGTATAGTGTCTGGATATGGCGGTATCGCTGATGATATAGAAAAACCACAATTTGCTACGGCTGTTGGATTGATGCTGATTGATGCTGATTCTAATATCGCATCAAAACGCGGTGGTAAAAATGGCGAAAAGAATAATCTATTGGGCAAGTTTGGCCTATTTTCAAAACTAATTCGACGATCTTAAATTGAGTGTTTTTTAATCTAGTGTTATACTAGGACATGAATAAGAATATGGGAGATATCAGATATAATGCCTGAAGTAAAACCGAGTGATATACAATCGTTTGCTAGTATCAAAGTCGTAGGTGTCGGTGGAGCCGGTGGTTCGGCCGTTAACCGCATGAAAGATGCTGGGCTCACTGGCGTGCAATTTATTGCTATGAATACTGATGCGCAGGCTTTACATAATAGTAAGGCTGATATCAAATTACATCTAGGTAAAATGACCACTAACGGTTTAGGTGCTGGTGCCGATCCTGCAACGGGTGAAGCAGCTGCTAATGAATCACGTGATGATATCCGTGAAGCTTTAACTGGGGCTGATATGGTATTTGTAACCATCGGTGCTGGTGGCGGTACTGGTAGTGGCGCTGGTTATGTCGTAGCCGAAATCGCTCGCGAACTAGGTATTCTAGTTGTTGGCGTAGCTACTAAACCATTTAGTTTTGAGGGTGAAAAACGTCGCCAAAATGCTGAATGGGCAATTTCGCAATTAGGTCGTCAGGTTGATACATTGATTACCATTCCGAACGACAGATTACTACAGACGATTGATCGTCGTACGCCGCTACTGGAAACTTTCAAGATTGCTGATGACGTACTTCGTCAGGGTGTTCAGGGTATTTCAGAACTAATTACTGAACATGGTTTGATTAATCTAGACTTTGCTGATGTCAAGGCGATTATGAGTAACGCTGGATCGGCTCTAATGGGTATTGGTCGTGCTAGTGGTGATAATCGTGCTGCTCAGGCTGCACAGCAAGCCATTGAATCACCGCTCATCGAAGTATCGATTGATGGTGCCAAGGGTGTCCTATTCAACGTCACAGGTGGTTATGATATGAGTATGAGCGAGATTCAGGAAGCAGCCGAGATTATAACTAGCGCGGTTTCACCTGATGCTAATATTATCTTTGGTGCCACCCTCAAGGCTGACCTTGACGATGAATTGATCATAACTGTGATTGCTACGGGTTTTGATTCAGCCTATTTCCATACTCAGGCTGCAACAACGCTTGGTGATAATAAACCAGAAAACACGCCACAGCTAAACGAAGAAACAGTTGGTGATATCGACTTAGATTTAGATACCAACGAATCGGCTGCTATATTTGCCGAAGAAAACCAGAATGATATCTGGAACCAGCCCGAAGACAATGATGATAAATCGGATATTCCAGCGTTCTTGCGCCGTCGCAAAAAGAACAAAAAATAACACGGCAGAAGGTAAGTTTTGTAATGGCTAAGTATAATATCGGTGACAGTCGGGTTATTGAATCTCGCGAGGTAAGTGACGGTGTTACAATCCGTCGTCGTCGTGAGTCACCTGACGGTAAACGTTTTACGACTTATGAACGTATTGAGCGTCCAAATTTAGCTGTTATTAAAAAGAGCGGTGCTCGTGAATTATTTGATCGGGATAAATTGTCGATTGCTATTAAACGTTCGGTTGGTAAGTTCTTTGAATCAGAGGTCGAGGTCGAAGCGATGATTGCCGACATCGAAGATGCTGTGTATGCTATAGGTGAAAACGAGGTTACTTCTAAACAAATCGGCTACAAAGTTTTAGATGAACTATTGGCGCGTAACGAAGTTGCCTATGTTCGTTTTGCGAGCGTTTTCCATAAATTCAAAACACTCGATGATTTCGTGAAAATTCTAGAACAGCGCCGCGAACAAAAGAATAAATAAGGGGGTATTTATGCGAGTAGTAGTTGTCTACAAAGATCAAACCGACTATACGCGTGCAGTTATCGATTTCCTTCGTGATTTTCAACACCAAACCGGTCACGAACTCGAAACGATGGATCCCGACACAGCTGATGGAGCGCAATTTTGCGAAACCTATGATATTGTCGAATACCCTACGATTATTGCGATCAGCGATAATAGCACATTACAAAACTCATGGAGCGGTCTGCCATTGCCAACAATCAGCGAAGTTAGTTATTATGTTCAGTAAATTAGATTTATTCATATAGTGTTGACATGAAAATAGCTGACATTGTCTATGGGGAAACGGAATATATTGAGCCAGTCATATTGGAATTATTAAATGCGCCAGCTGTTAATAGGCTAAAAGGAATATCCCAATTCGGCATTCCAGATAAATATTATTTCAAGATTGGGTTTAGCAGGTATGAACATAGTATCGGAGTTATGAATTTTCTGAAAAAATTCGGTGCTTCTACCGAAGAGCAAATCGCAGGTTTAATTCACGACGTTTCCCATTTCTCTTTTTCTCATATTTCTGATTGGATTTTTTCTAATGGCAGTAAGGGTAATGAATCATACCACGACTCTCAACATAATGATTTTGTTTTGAACACCGAAATACCTAAAATATTAGCAAAATACAATTATTCAATTAATAGGATTTTAGATGAGGATAATTTTCCACTACTAGAAAATGAATTACCTAATATCTGTGCGGATAGAATTGATTATTCATTAAGAGAGATCGCTCATAATGGTGGCGCTAGGGAAGTCAGCCAAATTATTAGCGGCTTAACGAAAATGAACGACAAAATTGTTTTCAAGGATGTAGGGAGTGCTCTGTTATTTTCTAGCCTGTTTTTGGATTTACAAACTACGCATTAGGAATCAGAGGAAGGTGTTATTAGGTATTCACTTTTTTCAAGAGCTTTCAAAATAGCTATTTCGACAGGTATGTTGGTACGCGATGATTTTTGGCATAAATCCGAAGAACAGTTGATTGATGTACTACTGAAAAGTGATAATTCAGAGATTTTAGATATTCTAAATAG
>Ga0194062_1000380_pt1 | contig 18455 bp, 20 predicted proteins | sample SepL2225m_MetaG_FD_155481 | JGI IMG/M metagenome (GOLD analysis project Ga0194062, IMG submission 155481) | Anoxic zone freshwater microbial communities from boreal shield lake in IISD Experimental Lakes Area, Ontario, Canada - Sep2016-L224-25m | ecosystem: Environmental > Aquatic > Freshwater >... | reverse complement strand
GGTGCGCGGGCCGGAAAGCCCGGCGGCCATGGCCGAGGCCAACGCCACGACAGCCCTAAATAGACGCGCCGTCCGAGGAAGCGCACCGAAACCGGCGTGGTGCGATGGCGGCAGACCGCGCAACAAAAGGAAAAACGCCGCCGGAATTCATCGCCAAGGGCGCACTTCGCGCCGCGTGGCTTGCGCGGATAATGCGCCTGGTGCAAACGGCCCTGGCAATCGGGGCAGCCTTGGGCCTTCGCCACGGCGGCGAGGTCAATGTCGATGAAAAGGAGGAATGCAAAAAACTCGGCGGACTGAAGAATGATCTGGCACACTGTGAGGGTCTCCTGTTTTGGTAGATTGGAGACTCCTCCGAAGGGGGCTTGCAGTCAAGCTTCCTGAGGGGGTTCAACCTCCAACCCTCAGTCTATTTGATCAAATAGACAAGAAAACCCATCAAAAAGACTGCTCAGGCTCACAGCAAGGCGGCGGCTTCCGCCAGGGCTTTCTCCATGCGCCTCAATTCACTTTCCAACTCCGCGTTGCGGCGCACCAGCTTCCGGTTGTCGGCGGAATCCTCCCTCACCTGGCGCACCCCGTTGGCCCCATTGCAGGCTTCCCGCCATGAGGCCAACTGTTCCGGGAACACACTCCGTCGGCGGCAGAACTCCCCCAGTTCCTGTTCGTTCAAGGGGGCGCTTTCCACAACCAAATGGAATTTCTCGCAGGCGCGGTCAGCCGATCCGGCCCGGCAACCGCCTTCACCACGGCACCCTCCGACTTGGGCCGGTGCTTGATTCGCCAGCCATAAAGCGTGTCTTGGGGAACGCCCGTCTCACGCGCCAATTCGGGGACGTGGCGATTATTCGGCGGCAGCATCTGGGCAATGATCTAAGGCTTTGAATTCTTCTGGATAAGTTGTCATCGTTTTCCTCTTTTTAGCCCCCACTATAGGCTCACACATTCTCCTTGCGGGAGGCGACATCTATCCTGACACAGGGGGCATTTACCTTGACGACAGCGTGCGGCATCGGCACTTTGCGGATGACCTGGTATCCTTAGGAGGCCAAGGCGGACGCACTCAAAGCGCCGGACATCCCTTGGCTGCGCCAGCCGGTTGACGCGAACGACCGGATCAGCAACATCATCGCCACGCTGCCGATTTTCCCATACTACTCCATCGACATAGAGGTGCTGTACGGCAGCGTTGACGGGCAAAAATTTGCCGCCGCCGACCCGACGCTCAAGGCCCGCCATTCGCGCAAGTCCTTTGGCAAGGACAGGGGCGTTGTTGCCTACACCTTGCTGGCCAACCATGTGGCGCTACAAATCGATTTTCACTGGTTCGGCATGAACTTGGCACCGCGCTTCGCCAATTTGCAGGCGCAATTGAAGCGCCTCCACGGCGGCGAGGGCGGGTGCGCTGATTTCCTGATTCAGCCCGTGGCTGCAATTGACCGCAACCTCATTGTCTCGGAGAAGGCCAGCATGGATCGCATCGCAGCCACGCTGGGGCTCAAGGAGATGAGCCAAAGTGTCTTGGTGCGCAAAATTTGCACCCTGTCCGGGCATCACCGCACGCGCAAGGCCATCTTTGAATTCGACAAGTTGATCCGCAGCATCCACACGTTGCGCTACCTGCGCGACCCCCAATTGCAGCGTGATGCCCGCCGCTCGGAAAATCGCATCGGGTCCTACCACCAGTTGCGCTCCACCATCGCCCAGGTGAACGGCAAAAAGGATCTGAGCGGGCGGACTGATTTGGACGTGGCGATCAGCAACCACTGCGGTCGCCTAGTTGCAAATGTCGTGATCGCCTACAACTCCATGCTGCTGTCTGGGCTGTCGAGCCGGTACTTGGCAACCGACAACGAAAAGGCGCTGGACTTGCTCAGGCGAATTTCACCAGCGGCTTGGCAGCACCTGCATTTCCTCGGACACTACGCCTTCCGTGAAAAGCGGCAACCGATTGACCTAGAGGCCATTTTGGCGGGAATTGACTGGGAATAGTCGCCGACTTTGACGGGTTGGACAAATTCCGCCGGTTTGGGCTTACAACCCCCTATTGATAATTAAGCCGTTTATGCTTCGACAGGCTCACCACGAACGGCTTAATTCAATAGCATTGCCCTTGCAAAAAAAATTCAGTCATCCGCAAAAATCAGCATTTTGCTGATATGAATAGGCATGGGAATAGAGGAAGATATCTCTGCGGTCTGCACACCGTCATCCGCTTCGACGGCGCGGACGGCTGGCTTGGGTAGTGCCCACAGGTCACGCGATGTGTAATCGGCCCCCGACAGGAACAGGGTGATCCGGTCATGGCTGAACTCGTTGCCCAACAGCAGCGACAGGCCGGTCGCGGTGGTCTGCGCGAACGAACTGATCAGATAACCACTGTGCAAATCTATAAAGAGGGTTCTTCATGGGACATGTTTCCAATAAGCTAGGTCAACAGCGGCATTCCATGCCTTTATCAACGCCTGCGCGTAACATCAGTAATGTAATACTTCGCGGGCGGCTCGTTAGTCCCCGGCTGCAAGGTGATGTCGGGCGGCTGGTCCACCACGGTTTCATCCTCGCCGGGCTGTGCCGGGATGGGGTCTTCATCTTCATCCACCAGCGGCGGAATATCATCGGGCGGGATGACGGGATCATCCTCGCCCGGTTCATAAATCTGCACCGGCTCGCCGTCGAATGCGGGGTCGGCAAAATGATGGGTGGCTTTGCGGAAGTCGATCAGGCTGAAGTAATACTTCTTGGTGTCTTCGTGGACGCGAGTGCCGCGCCCGAGAATCTGCTTGAATTCGGTCATCGAGCCAATTTCACGGTCGATCACGATCAACCGGCAAGTTTGCGCATCGACCCCGGTGGAAAGCAGCCGTGAGGTGGTGACGATGACCGGGTATTTGGATTCCGGGTCGATGAAATTGCCAAGCTGCGCCGTCCCTTCGTTATCATTACCGGTGATGCGCATGACATAGCGGGCGTTCTGTTGGGCAAGGTCTGGGTTTTCATTGATGAGTGCTTGGCGCATCCGGGCGGCGTGTTCGGTATCCACGCAAAAGACAATCGTCTTCTGAAAACGGTCGCCACTTTGTTTGAGGTAGTCAGACACCCATTTGGCGACGCGCTTGGTGCGCTCGTCGATGACAAGGTTCCGGTCGAAATCCTTCTGGTTGTAGAGGCGGTCTTCGATTTCGTGCCCATACTGGTCAATCTCACCTTGCCGGGGACGGTAGCCTTCCACATCCACATCGAGATGCACCTTGATGACCTTGTAGGGCGCGAGGAAGCCGTCACGAATGCCCTGCTTGAGCGAGTAGGTGTAAACCGGCTCGCCGAAGTAATGGATGTTGGAAACATACTCGGTTTCCTTCGGCGTGGCGGTGAGGCCAATTTGCGTGGCGGCGGAAAAGTATTCGAGGATTTCCCGCCAGGCGGAATCTTCGGCGGCACTGCCCCGGTGGCATTCATCAATGACGATGAGGTCGAAGAATCCGTGCGAAAACTCGCGGAACAGCTTTTGCCGCTCCTCCGGGCCGGTGATGGCTTGATACAGCCCGAGATAGATTTCGTAGGCGGTGTCGATGCGGCGGATTTTATCGATGGCCGTGGTCAGGGCTTCCTCACTGCCATCGGCCCGTTCAATGGTCTTGGCCCCGGTGCTGAGTTTTGCCATCGCCGCGCCGAAGGGGCGGAAGTCGTTGACCATGGTCTGGTCGATCAGCACATTGCGGTCGGCCAGAAACAGGATGCGCTTCTTTTGCTTGGCTTTCCACAATCGCCAGATAATCTGAAACGCGGTGTAGGTCTTGCCGGTCCCGGTCGCCATGACCAGCAAAATGCGGTTTTGCCCCTTGGTGATGGCCTCGACGGTGGCGTTGATGGCGTTGCGCTGGTAGTAGCGCGGCTCCTTGCCGCTGCCGTCGTCGTAGTGAGGTTGCAGGACAATCATTTCCTGCACGGGTGTCAGCCCCTTCCATGTGCAGTATTGCGCCCATAACGCGGCGGGGCTTGGGAATTCGTCTAAGGCCAGCGTGGTTTCGACCTGTGCGCTTTGGCCGGTGCGGTCATGGAACACGAAGCCATCGCCGTTGGACGAGAACACAAACGGAATATCCAGCGTGACAGCATAATCCAGCGCCTGCTGCATCCCGTCGCCAATGGCAAAGGTGTTGTCCTTGGCCTCGATGATGGCAATGGGGATGTGATGGTAATAGAGGACGTAATCGGCCCGCTTGGCCTTGCCCCGCGTGACCAGCTTGCCCCGGACGATGATGCGGCCCTTGGTGAAAAACACTTCGCGGCGAATCTGGATTGCGTCATCCCATCCGGCCTGAATCAAGGCCAGCGTAATGAACTTGGCGCAGATGTCCGATTCGCTCAAGGTCTTTTTGTTCATAATCCCTTCTTTATCACTGCCTTTTATGGGTCAAGCAACTGTGGCATTTACGATCCAGTCATACAATTGTTGTCGTTGTTGCCAACAGGCTAGGAGCGAAAAACGGCCATTACATGCTGCCATTCCGGTATTCATACTGAGTGTGAAAGGGGGGAAGTTTAACCGAAAACCCTGCTGATTTCTGGACATCGAACTTATCCACAGAACATGTGGACAGAATTGTGCCTATGCTGTCAAAAGTCGCTGGCTCTGCGGCCTAAGCCCACTGTACAAATAATGACCAATCCGAATCCGACTTAGCCACCAACGGTGTTGGCATCTCCCAAGTGCTAGGCATGGTCCGTTAGGCCAAAGTAGATTCGCCAACCGTCAAGCCAAAGGCGGGGAAGCCCTATAATCTCGACATCAACGACCACACCATGTTAAAGTGATATTAGGTATCACCGAATAGGAAAGACCATGAGCGCCAATCCCCTCCAACCGACGACAATCAAGATTGACCAAGCCACCAAGCCACCAAGGGACGAATGAAGCGCCTTGCCGATGCCCGGCACCGATCGCCGCATTGGCTGATCCTTGATGCCATCCGGCAATACATCGACAGCGAGGAAAAACGGGAGGATTTCCGGCAAGGCGGCATCAAGGCATGGGAGGAATACCAAGCCACGGGCTTGCATCTGACACTTGAAGAAGCCGATGACTGGCTGGCTAAGCTAGAGGCCGGCCAGGACGTTGATCCGCCCCAATGCCACGCCTGATTTGGTCCGAGCCAGCCTTGCTGGACGTACAGCGGCTATATCGCGTTGTATCGCTATGACGGGGAAACGGCCTTGATTGTCGCGGTACGGCATCAGCACGAGGCTGGTTACTCATAGAGGCGATGCTTACGGAACCGACCATCCGTAGGTTTCTTTATCTGACGTAGGCCCAACAATGCAAATACCTTGAAACTCTTTATCGTGTCCAAGGCGACTAGCTCAATTGCCTTCGGGAATTTCAGTGCCTCCATTATCCATCAAATGGCCTCGGGCTGCAGACCCAATTCAAGGAAATTGTTTCCTGCCATATCCTAAGTCCATGCCCTGCCCTTTATTCTTTCCCTTATATCTGTAAAACTGTCACCCTGATTTGAACCATGCCGTCTTAGTACCTTAGGATCGGGGCATGGGCAGTTTTTGCGAAATCCAAAAGACCATCATCACTTAAGGCAGGTTTATGAAAAATAGAAAACATTGGTTAATTCTGAGTTCCACCGCATTAATTACGGTTTCTTTGCTGCTTGGTTGCTCTCATGCGGAAAAGAAACAAGCCGCAGAACCCGTGGCGGCGTTTCCGCAAGACACTGCCGCAGTGTCTGCGGAACCAAGCAAGCCGGGCGGGATTGAGGGCGAACTCGTCGTTGTCACCGCAACCGTGCAGTCTATCGACAAGAAAAACCGCGTAGTGACCCTGAAATTCCCGGACGGTAAAGAGAAAAAGGTCAAATGTGGGCCGGAAGTGCGTAATTTCCCCCAGATACGCATCGGCGACGAAGTCAAGGCGCAGTTCTTGGAATCAGTGGAATTGGTGGTAAGCGGACCTGGTGCGAAACCTTCTGCGGGACACGAGACGGAAACCGCACGCGCCCCGTTGGGTAAAAAGCCGGGGTTTGCAGCCATTGATGCGGTCGAAGTCACCGCCACTGTCCAGGCCATTGATTACCAGACTAGGGATGTCACACTTTTGGGGCCAGAAGGCAAGACATTCAAATTGAAGGCCGGGCCTGAGGTAAAACGGCTAAACGATGTCAAGCAAGGTGACACCGTGTCGGCCCGTTTGACCAAGGCCGTTTCCATCACCGTAAGTAAGCCCGGCAAAAACTGATTTTGGCGTCTGTGGTTTGTTGGGTTTGCCCGTAGGCAAACCCAACCGTTTTTGCAAGGTTAAAGAAAGAAGGATAAATTTAAAAGAATAAAAGAATAAGAGGCCAAAAAGTTAAAAATTCGTGTTATTTAACAAGTAGTTGTAAAAGTATGCCGCCACCTGTTCCTATAGGTGCGTGGGCTTTTTCCGGGTTTGTCCGGACACCCGCCACCTATTCCTATAGGAAAATGAACCACCCGCCACCTATTCCTCCATAAAAAACACCGACACGCCACCTATTCCTATAGGGGGTCACCCTGTTTTTACGATAAAATTGACAAAAAAAAAGGGTTGCCCTGTGGATAAGTCCTTGCCGCCACCTATTCCTATAGGGTTCCGCCACCTATTCCTCCATACTCAGGACGGATGCCTAACAACAGGGGACACCCTCCGGCCCCGCGTTGGCATATATCGGTTAATAGACTACATCTAGCTGATTATAAAAATATTTTATTTTTATGACGCAGTGACATGCCGCCTATTCCTGAAGGGGGCGTGAACGATTTTCCGGCGTTTTGACACGCCACCTATTCCTCTATGCTGGCCGGGCAGTCCGGCTGCCTTGTTGACGTGCCACCGATTCCCGGTAGGGTAGGGTCCGGGGGGTGATCTGGCTTGAATCGCCACCTATTCCTATAGGATGCCGGGGCGGAGTCCCAATTCTTCATGGGCTAGGCAGGCTTCTTAGCCTTGCCAAGGCGGGAACGGGGGGTCGGCTCGGGCGGGTATGGCGTCGTCCCGCAGCCCGACATGCCACCTATTCCTATAGGGGTCGCCGATGGCCGGGTGCGCTTAATGCCTGCCCATCCAGCCTAACTCGGGGCCTGGGCCACCCATCAGCCGGCGGATAAAAGTTTTTCCTGCGCCAAAGACTTTCTTTTGTTGGCCGCCTTGGCTTCCTTGATGAATTCCATGGACGGGGTCAGCGTGTACACGACATCCAGTGTTTTCCTGCGTGCGCCGCTGATGATGTGGCGCTGGAAATCCATGATAATGTTTTTCTCCTTGAGTTCACTCATAACTTGATCCAGCGCGGCGATTCCGGCCCTTTCCCTGCCATAGTTAATCATAAAGCTGTCCCGTTTGATGGTCGAATACCTGATTTCAAACGGTGTCATGAGCGATGCAAAAGTATATTTTATGATCAGTTGACGGTGAACCCAGCGTCCGAGCTGGGTACTCATGCTCATCAGCTTGTCCAGGTCGAATTGGCGGTAGGTGGCATCAATGATGCACTTCGTGACCAGCGGATGGAATTCAACCATCCATTGGCTGTAGGGGTCGGCCTTGATATCCTCGCGGGATACGGAAACCATGTCGGGAAGATAATTGGACACCCGCGTTCCCTCGTTGCCCTTTCCATCCAATGACTTGATTTCAATGGACGACTTTGCCATGATTTCAAGCGAGCGTTTAATTTCGGCGATGGAGCGGGCATGCCCGCGTTTTTTCAATTCGGTTTGAATTTGGTAAAGCGAGAAGTAGACGCCGACCTTGGCGTTTTCAGTGTCATGAAACCCTTGGAGCCGTTCCGCCGCAATTTTCCGCAATATATCCTCAACCAACTCCTCGTTTGCGCTTGGGTAATAGTCAAGGACATGGCCGTCGCCTTCCCGTATCCGCGCGGGCTGGATCACCGCCCTAAAATCCAACCCGCGGTACTTGAACTTAATCTCAAGGAGTCCCAAAAAGCCGTCAGCAGTCCGGCGCTTGTTCATTTCAAGTTGCGAGATGGAGTATCTCGGCACACTATCCCATAAGTCTATTGCGTTGGAAAGTTTGTCCTTTTCGCCGACATTGCAGAGGAATGTCTGGAATAAGTCAATTTGCACACTGGTGAATATTTTCGGCGGCAAATGTGGATCTGGCATCTGTGCGGGATCCTTATTGACGGGAACCAGGCTGTTGGCGGGGGGCGTATTGGCGGCAGGGGGGGGTTGCATTTAAATTCATCAATTAGGCAAAAGGCAAGGTCTGACCCAGTTCTTTTCTTGATTTCAGATTTTGGGGCTTCGGGCAAATCATTGATACCAAAACGATTGCCTTTTGCTCGGATTCCAGCAAAAGGACGAGCAGGATTCTGACAGCGACAATCTTCAATCTGGCACATGCAAATCTCCCTGCTAGAACGGCTGGTAACCGAAGAAGTATATTACATATCAAAACTATATGTCAACGTAAGGCATCGCCGACGCATGCTTGCGCGAAATCGGCGATGGAAATGGCTGAAATCTCCTTTTGAATCTAGCTATGCAGGGGCGCATCCTGTACCATGGACCAATCCAAATTGAATTCCCGTGGATAATATGTTTTTGCAAGTTCAACCCACGCATTGGGGCTTGGTGAGCAGCCAACTTGAGCGTTTTCCATTGAGACCCGGATGAAGCCGATTGAAGTGTCCAGCCCGCAAGCGGGCGTCGGGGCTGTGAGCCTTATCCATACCGACGATTCTGCGGAGCATATTCTCCAATTCAGCGGTGCTTGGGTTCAGGGCTCGGCGATAGCCGTGCCGGTCGGGGAGTTGATTGCAGAATTCGATTCCGCACAGAATCCCCGGCGCATCCTGCTGCAAACCCGCGATCTGGCGGGTTGGGACAGCCGTTTGCCGACTTATCTGATCAAAATCGTCGATTGGTGTCAAACCCGAGGAATCGAGGTGGATGCTTCCGGGCTGCCGGAGGGTGTGCAGGGCCTGCTCAAACTGGCGCGGGCGGTGTCCGAGCGAGCCGGCGCGAGGCGGTCGGCGCAAACCGTGCCGGTGCTGGCGAAAGTCGGCAAGGCGGTGCTGGCCGGCCTGGGAGATGCCAAGGGATTGGTTTGTTTCGTCGGCGAGACACTGTTGGCCAGTGCGGCCCTGCTGCGCGGCAAAGCGCGCTTCCGCCTAGCCGATCTGTTGTTGTGCATTCAGGAGGCCGGGCCGGATGCCTTGCCCATCGCCTCGCTGATCAGCCTCTTGGTGGGCTTGATCCTAGCCTTCGTCGGCGCGGTGCAATTGGCGCAGTTTGGCGCACAGATTTTCATCGCCGACCTGGTGGGACTGGGCATGGCCCGCGAGATGGGGGCGTTGATGACGGCGATCATCATGTCCGGGCGCACGGGGGCCGCCTACGCGGCGAAATTGGGCTCGATGAGCGTCAACAGCGAAATCGACGCCCTCAAGACCATGGGCATCTCGCCCATGGAATTCCTCGTGCTGCCCCGCGTGCTGGCCCTAATCGCCATGATGCCTTTGCTCACCCTTTACGCCAACTTGATGGGCATCGTCGGCGGGGCGGTGGTGACGGTCAGTGTTTTCGACGTGTCCTTGGTGCAATATTACAACCAGACCCTGCGGGCGGTGCATGTGCCCGATTTCGCCATCGGCCTGGGCAAGAGCGTGGTGTTCGCCGTCCTCATCGCCACGGCGGGCTGCATGAGGGGCATGCAGTGCGGGCGCAGCGCCTCGGCGGTGGGCGAGGCGGCGACGGCGGCGGTGGTCAACAGCATCGTCTACATCGTCGTGGCGGACGCGCTGATCACTTTGATCTGCAACCGCTTCGGCGTTTGAGGGAGGGAGCATGGCAACCCCGCACATCACGGTGAAGGATCTGACCATGGCCTACGGGGATTTCGTCATCCAGCGTGGTTTGAGCTTCACCATTGACCGGGGCGACGTGTTCATCATCATGGGTGGCTCGGGCTGCGGCAAGAGCACCCTGCTCAAGCACCTCATCGGCCTGCAACAACCGGCCAAAGGGGAGGTGTTCTACGAGGCGCAAAATTTTTGGCGGACCGACGCGGACGAACGGGAGCTGATCATGCGCCGCATCGGCGTGCTGTACCAAAGCAGTGCGCTGTTCAGTTCGCTGACCCTGTCGGAAAACATCGCTTTGCCGCTGGCCGAGTTTACGCGCCTGGGCCGTGCCGAAATCCAAGACATCGTGTCCTACAAGCTGGCCCTGGTCGGGCTGGCCGGTTTCGAGGATTATTACCCGTCGGAAATCTCCGGCGGCATGCAAAAGCGCGCCGGTCTGGCCCGCGCCATGGCCATGGATCCGGAGATGCTGTTCTTCGACGAGCCGTCGGCGGGGCTGGACCCGGTCAGCGCCCGATTGTTGGACGACCTCATCATCAGCCTGCGCGACACCTTGGGTACGACGATTGTGGTGGTCACCCACGAATTGGCCAGCATCTTCGCCATCGGCAACAATTCGGTGTTCCTCGACCCCGAGACCAAGACCATGCTGGCGACCGGCGACCCCAAGGTGTTGCTGGCCGAATCCCAAGACCCTAAAATCATCCAATTCCTGACCCGAGGCGAAGGCCGTGGCAAATAAGTCCATTTTCGACAAACCAACCGCCCGTCAAACCGACGGTGCGCCGGCGGGGTGTCCTCTGCGGGGAAATCTTCGGAGGAAGCGGCCTAAGGGGGCAAGCCTATGAGCAAGCCCGTCAGTCCTGTCGCCGTCGGCGGCTTCACCCTGGGTGCGTTGGCCCTGCTTGTGGCCGGGCTGCTCATTTTCGGCGGCGGGCAGTTTTTCAATACCGACAAAATCCGCTTTGTGATCTTCTTCGACACCTCCTCCCTCAACGGACTCGACGTTGGCGCACCAGTGAAAATGCAAGGGGTGAAGATTGGTGCCGTGACGGGGATTTCCTTGCAATTGGACTCCTCCACCGGCAAGGTGTTGAAGCCCGTGGTCGTGGAGATCGACCGCAGGAGCTTCTTAGGCCCGGGCGGGGTGCCCCCGTCCGGCGGTCTCTCGCACGAACAGCAATTGAAAAACCGGGACATGCTGGTGGCCAGGGGTTTCCGCGCCCGCCTGGAAACCCAAAGCCTGCTGACTGGCTTGCTCTTTGTCGATTTCGACAAGCACCCGGGAATGCCCGCCCAATTCACCGGCGTGGACTACCAAGGGCTGATCGAGCTGCCCTACGTCCCCACCACCGTCGATATGCTCCGCAACACCGCCGATGAGTTGGTCAGAAATCTAAGGAGTCTGCCCCTGGAGGAAATGGTCAGGAACTTCGCCGACACCCTGAAGGACATCCACAGCCTGGTCGGCTCCGAGGACATGAAGAGGTCCAACGCCGCCTTGGTCAGAACCTTGGAAGGCATGGAAAAAACCGTGTCCGCGCTGAACCGGAACCTAGAGCCCTTGTTGCAGCAGACCAACCAGACCGTCCGCGATGCCAACGGCTTGGTGCAAGATTCCAGGGTCATGGTGCAGGATATCCACCAAGGCATGAAGCCGCTGCTGGCCGCCACGGAAAAGACCCTAGGCTCGGCCACCGCCGCCTTGGACAAGGCGAAGTCGGCGGTCGGGACGGTGGAAGGCGCGCTCGGCCCGGACTCCACCTTGAACGAAACCCTCCTCGCACTCAGAAACGCCGCCCGTTCCCTCCGCGATCTGACGGATTTTCTTGAGCGCCACCCGGAAGCCTTGATTTCAGGAAAGGACCACTAAGATGCAAAACCGAAGCCCTAAGCGCCTCCTGGCAATCCTACTACTGGCGGCCTTGCTGCCTGCCCTGGCCGGCTGTATCGGCGGGAGGACGCCACCCTCCGACTTTTATCTGCTGGAACCCATCAAAACCTTGCAGGGAGGGAGGCCGACTGATCCCATCCATCGTGGCATCGCCCTCGCCCCGGTGCGCATCCCCCAGTATTTGGACCGTCCGCAGATGGTCACCTCCACCGCCAAGAACGCCTATGCCTTGAGCGAATTCCACCGCTGGGCCGAGCGCCTGGACGACGGCATCGCCCGCGTGTTGGCACTGAACCTTAGTCTGCTGGTGCCGACTGACCGGGTGTCGCTGAATGCAACCGGCCGCAACCCGCCTGACACCTTGCGCGTGGCCGTCACCCTCCTTGAATTCCATGTCGACCCGCTTGGGCAGGCGGTATTGGCCTCGCAGTGGAATGTCGCCCGGGGCGAGGAAACGGTATTGGGCCGCCAGGCCAGTTACCGGGAACCGGCATCGTCCACGGACTATGCCGTCATGGCGGGCGCGCTGAACGAATGCCTGAACCGGTTGAGCCGGGATCTGGCTTTGGATTTGCGACGGCTTGAGGGGGAGGGCGTTGGTGCGGGGGGGCTTTGAAAGGGCCTAAATCCTTGTGTGTTAGCGCAGCCGCGTCCCTGCGGCTCCGTTGTTCAATCGTACAAATAGGATGCCAGGCGGCTTCTCAGCTTGTTGGTCACTTTGTTGGGACCGCCCCGGCTGCGAAGACCCGTCGCCATAAGGTACTCCCGCGGAATGGCGTTGCGCAAAAGATACGCCAGCGGTTTTCTTTTCACTTTGTTGGACAATTTATTCGGCCCGCCCCGGCTGCCGAGCGCCTCCGCCATAAACCGTTCCAGCTTTTGGGCACCCGCCCCTGTTTGCCCCTCTCCGTGGGAATCCCCCTGGTCAAATTGCAAGCCAAACATGCTTTGGCTTTCGATGGACATTTCAGAATCAGACATGACACACTCTCCCCAAAAACGGTTTGACGGGTTCCCGTGATGTACGGGCGTTGCGATAAGGGAATCCGGTCGAGCGACTATGCCCCAAGCCTGCCAATGGTTGGGGGCGGCTTCACATGCCGGCTGTCTGCGCACACCTTTTCCACAGCTATCGTTATACCAAAAAAGCGAGGGTGGAAACAGAAAATTTTAAAAATCCGGGTATTTTTTTTTATGAGTGGCCGATGTTGCGCGGCAGCGGTTGCGGGCGGTGGGCATTTGAAAAAATGCCAGGCCCCGTTTGCGGGACGCGGGTGGCATGGTCAGCCGGGCAATCGTGGCGGATTCGCCAGTCTTTAGGCCTGGGCCAGTTTCCCAAGGCCGGTCCCGGCACGGCCCGCACAGAACCGGAATACCGGTTTTCCGCTAGATCATAAGCCAAAACAAGCGTAACATTGACCGATAAGACGATGGGGTGGGCGCGGTGAAGGCAAGGGTGGCCCCTTTGCCCCTCCGCGACTGCCATGCCCATGGCTTGCGAGGTTTGTCCTTAAACTTTTTTCTTTTTCCTAGGAGTATGTGGCTCGATGAATGCAGATGCTGATGTCGCTTTATATTACCATGAGGGTATTCTCCCATTAATGCCTTCTTTCCCCGACGGTGTCGAAGTCTATACGACGACCGACGTGCACAGCCTCGCAAGGGCCTTGGTGCGCTACACGGATATCCTCAAGGGGAACCCCGACCCGGGCAGTGTCGGCGATTTGATCCATGGCGGCAAACGCGGCCCGCGTGTCCACCACCCCGTCGTGCTTGATGTGCTGTGGCATTTCGCCTCGGTCGGCAAGAAGGATGTCCCCTATTGGCACGCCTATGTCGGCGCGTCCCTCGTCCACCACCGCGTCGTCCATGATGCCGAACAGCTTGCACTGCTGGTCGGCCTGCCGATGCTGACTGACGGCTGCGACCGTAACTTGATGATCGGCGTGTTGCAGCAATTGCCCGGCATCGACCTCAACAAGTTCGAGACGTTCTAAAGCCATTCATATAAGGCCCCTTCCCCTTGCGGGGGAAGGGGCTTTATTCGCAGGGGCGGCAACCCTTTGCCGCAGGCGTTGTCCGGCGATTCTGGTTTGTTCCCGCACGGCCTTTACGTCGGGCGGGCCACTTCAAACCGGCGGGAGGCTTGGGCGGATGTCTATCGCGCCCCCGGCCTGAACTGGGAAAAGGTCAAATCCATGAAAAACACCTATACGATTCGTCTCTCGCTCCAGCCTGTGTGGGCAACGTCTTGTCTGTTGCCCGCCGATTGCGCCGGTTCCGCGTGGGCAAACCATGGAGCCGTTTGCCCACCCGGGCTAACGCCCGCGTTCAGGGCCCCGCGCCACCCCACAAAACCCGAAAACACCGAGGCGCTTCGTGGCGCGGGTGCGCTGGAACGGTTTGTTAGGCAGCATTTTTAATTTCTGTATCCGGTTTCCCTACGTTGCGAGAAAGGATTCTTTCGGGGTGTCTTTCTTGAAGTTTGCGGTAGTGTTCCACCAATTTCCGAACATCATGATTGGCGGATTCAGAAATTTGATGGCGTACTTCACGAATAGCATCAATTGTTGGGTCGGGTTTCATGATATTTCTCCAATTAACTCAAGCGGTGTCACGAGGGCCGGGACATATAATCCAAGCAATGTATTTATCCGACGGATATGGCCGAATTTATTGGCATTAGCCAAGTGGCGACAGTTCCAAGTCAGCAGAAAATCACATTTGTGGAACGATGCAATAGCAAGATGGAGCGCATCTCCCGCAGGGTCATTTGGCATGATGTGATGCGAGATATAGGTTTCCACAATGTCGGCAATGGGTTCGTTGATGTCGAGGAGTGGCAGGTGCTCAATTAGCCTGAGTGCGTCGTCTCTGCCGTGAAACATCCCGCCTTCGAGTTCGTCAATTACGGCTTCACTGGTATAAGCATCATAATTGGCAAGATGTTCGTTCCACCATTGGCGAGTCCATTCACGGCGGGCAACATTATGCGGGCATGGCCCGCACCGCAGGGTTAGGCATTTAATTTGACTCTGATTTCTCTTCCAACACGCTGTCCACAATGCCCTTGTAGCCATGCTGCGAAGCTTGCAGCAATAGCCGATGTTCAACGCCATGCATGTCTCGGTAGGATAGTTCATGACCGTCAGTCATGGTCACTATGCCGGCGCAAATGCGAATATGCGGGGCTAATCCCCCCGCCCGGTCGGGATTCGAAAGCAGAAAGCCACGATAGCCGAGTGCGTTTTCCGGTGCAGGCTTGTCAACGGGAGGCAGGTCTTGGAGCGCTTCCCGCAATTCCTTAACCTGTTCCGCAGACAGGCTCCAAGTGGGATTTGGTCTCCCGCTGAACACATCTAATTCGGCTATCATGGCAGTTTTCCTATTGCTGTTTTCCAGAGAACAGGCTGAACATAAGGCCATGATGGCCAACAATGCCCAGCCCTTCCCCGGAATCCTCAACGAACTTGCATCCCCGTGGGCGAGTAGCGGTAACCACAGAAGACGGTATAAGGCCCTCTGGCACAGTTTTGCGGAGTCAATGTCGTGCCGTTGATAACCCTGTTTAGACTGTCGGTGTTGCGCGCCGCCGTGCCGCCCGGTTTATGCCCCCAGAAGCCATTGGAATGCTTCCGATACCAATGGTAATCTTGCCCCGGCCAGATTACCAAGGCCACGTTCTTGTTAGGGCCGGAGCAGGTTGCCTTGCAACCATCCCAATTGGCTGCGGTGGCAACATTCGCGCAAGCCATGATGTTGTTTGGATGGCCTGAGATGCGCCCCGGCTGGGCAAACGTATCCGAGCGATAATTCATCGCATAGTTGTAACAGTTGTTCTTGCCTATAACCCCAGCGGCATTCCAAAAAGCGGGATTATAGGCCGTATTTTGAATGATGCATGCAGCCTTGGCGACAAGCTTGGCCTCTTCCTTCCAGATTTTCTCTTCCATGGCCGCCTCGGTAGGTGGTTCTGTTTCCAAGCTCTGTTTACGCATTTCTATCGTATCTTCCAGATATGCGAAAATGTCCTCTTTGATTGCATGCTGGCCAGTGGATAGCAACCAGTGGACTGCGTCATCCGACTCGTCTGCGGTAAGCGCACGCAACGCCGATTCCGGCGCCGCGTAGTCAGCAGGCAGCAAGCCGCCGACGCGGAACGTGGCGGGCATACCCTCGGGCAGTTGCTCGTCACTGGTGGCGGAGACCACTAAACCACGGTAGCCAAGAACGCCGTCCACCGCTTCAGCTTCCGCCAAAGACCTGTCTGAAAACCGCTCCGCAAGTCGATGGGTATCTTTTTGGGAAAGTATCCACGAAGGGTTTGGTCTTCCAGAAAAAACATCAAGTGTGATGATCATGATAATCTCCTATTTAATAAATCAGAATTATTGAAGTTGAAAAAGTTTGCCTTTGACAACTTCAACGTGTAATCGGGAAAAACCGATTTCCCCGAATTCTTTCAAAGCAATGACTGGACATCATCGGCTTTGGCCACAATTCCACATGAGGGACACAGGCCATCAGGCAATAGGGTCGTCCAACGGCCTGTCCAAGCCGAATCCACAGGTTCTGCCGTATCTGTGACCTTTCCTGTGGTGCAAATGCGCCAAATCTATTGCGCTACGGGTGGGTTTAGGTAAACACTTTCTCGGCGAGGGAGGCGCTCGTGCCTTCCATCTGCGGCGTTTGTCCAGAGCTTTTCAGGTTCGCAGTCACCTGAGCATCAAGGCGGCGACGCGTGATTGATACGCCAGCCCCCCTTAATACCTTGCAGAAGTGATAGGTGAAGAAGCCCCTCACTACTCCGTCGATTAGGCCTTCGCCAGAAGTCTGGTTGTCGCGGCAGCCCGCCCACAAGACATGATTCAGCCCCGGCACAACGACAGCATCCCTTGCCCCTCCTGTTCCTCCGGGCATGAGTATACCTCGCACAGGAAGCGAAGGATTGGCATCCAGGAAGAAACCCCAGTCTATGGGCGGCTCAACGTAGCGATAAGCGACAGACAGCTCTTCCGGCGCGGCTGCCATGACGGCTAGCTCCCGCGTTCCAGTGCCGGAATGACAGGAATCGAGGATAATATCCAGGTTCACTCCCGCCGGCAGACCGGCAAGCAAGGCGCGAAAATCGTCATCCTTGATCATGCCGGCGGTTGCATAATCGTGGGGGCAAATGGTCTCATCCTTCCCGTCCAATTCATCGCCGCTCGTATCCGCCACTTGCGAACCATGCCCCGAATAATAGAACACCAACACATCCCCTTTCTTTGCTCCCTTGATCAACCATTTGAATCCGTTAAGAATGGCAACCCTCGTTGCTCTCGCATCGGTGAGAATTTGCATCGTGCCAGGGGTCGCCGGGACGATGCCGAGGACATTCAGGGTGTTCGCCATATCGCGGACATCGTTCACGCAGCCGCGCAAATCAGGCCCCCCCGCGCCGACGGGTGCATAATCATTAATTCCAACCAACAATGCTTTCTTTGTCATGATGACTTCTCCTGTTTCAGTTCAAATAGCCGCTGTTTGCTGGCAAGACTCTGGTGCTGCGGCATATACGCATCAGGGCCTAACTCCCGCGCTAAGGGGCGCGGGCGGAAAAAACTTAGGGGAAAACAGGCCAAAGCGTAACCCCGCGTCCCCTTGAGCTACGGGTTGGGCCTCGGACAGGGACGACGCTTCGCCGACCACCCAACCAAAAACCTGAACCGAACGCAATTGCCTGAACCCATGGCAAAACCCGGACGGGGCGGCGATGCCAGTCCGGACCGCCTTTGAGCAAGGGGAAGAGGCTGATCTTTTCACTGGCCGGGCAGTTGGAGAAGCGGGCGGCGATACTATTAAGAAACTTTGTGACATAGTATGGGGATATTTTAGGGGCTGTCTATACGTAAAAATACGTATAAGACATCGTAACTACGCAGGTCTTTCACTGCTTTTCATTGGCGTGGGCAAGCGGCTGGAAGAACTGGCCGGGCAGTTGGGGAAGCAGGCGTTGGCGATAAGGGAGTTACAGGCCCGGCTGGCAAAGAACAGCCGCAACAGCAGCAAGCCGCCGTCCAGTGACGGCTATGGCAAGCCGAAGCGGACGGAAAGCCTGAGAAAGCCAGCGTAGCCCGGATGGAGCCGCCTTGCGGCGCAATCCTGGTTTATCGAGGCACAGATCCAATGGCTACTAAATCATGGTTTACTGAAGTTACGCAACGACCTAGGATTGGATCGTCAAAGCTTGCTTTGACCGGCGAAGCGAGCTTCGCATTTGCTATTTCACTATCAAAGCAAGCTTTGACGCTCCTTTCATGCTATCCGGGTTATTTCGGTTCTATGATCCCCGGATTGCGCTTCGCTTCATCCGGGCTACACTGGCTAGCTTTGTAGGTCGGGCAACAGCTTCACCGTTGCCCGACACATGCCGGATGTCGGGCGCAAAGAGACGCGCCCGACCTACTTTAGGCTGGTTCCCAAGCCCGGGTGGGCAGACAGCTTCATCGTCTGACCTCGCGGAACGAAAGCCGCATTCCCCCCAAGGGTGGGCAAGCAAAAAGCCGCTTGCCCACCCTTAGTATGATTAACTGATGTTACGCAGTGAGCCGTTGAAGCTCGGCGAAACTGGCTTGTAGGGCTTTGATGTAAAGTTTGCTCTTGAGCGCGAAATGGTTAAGTTGATGCTTTGTCTTGAGCAGTTCAAGTTTGAAAAA
>Ga0194062_1000379_pt1 | contig 18459 bp, 11 predicted proteins | sample SepL2225m_MetaG_FD_155481 | JGI IMG/M metagenome (GOLD analysis project Ga0194062, IMG submission 155481) | Anoxic zone freshwater microbial communities from boreal shield lake in IISD Experimental Lakes Area, Ontario, Canada - Sep2016-L224-25m | ecosystem: Environmental > Aquatic > Freshwater >... | reverse complement strand
CTTAAAAAGTGCTAACATTTAATTGAGGCTAATATAAGGAGAACTAAAACCAAAAATATTTGTCGAGCTTGGTGTTCATTCAGGCAATTCATACAATGCATTTTGCCAGGCGGTTGATTATTTTGGATTTAAGACATTGTGTTACGGCGTCGATCATTGGAAAGGTGATAACCATGCAGAATTTTATGATGAAAGCGTATATTCTTCATTATCGGATTACCAGAATGATAATTATTCTCCTTTCTCCAAATTATTAAGGATGAATTTTGATGATGCTGCATATGGTTTTGAGGATAACTCTATTGATTTGTTGCACATAGATGGACTTCATACTTATGATGCTGTTAAACATGATTTCGAAATATGGTTGCCAAAACTAAGTAAAAACTCAGTTGTACTTTTTCATGATACCCAGGTTAAGGAAAAGGATTTTGGTGTGTGGAAACTTTGGGAAGAATTAAGCAAACAATACCCTTCAATTGAATTTTTACACAGCTATGGATTAGGTGTTTTAAAAACAGGAGATCATTTAAAACATCTCCTGTTTACTTTAAACAATAAGGAATTATTGTTTGTCCAGTCTTTCTTCCGGTCAATTGGGACAAATCTTCTATTAAAATTTATGATAAGTGAAGATATGAGTAATTTCGATTACATACAGAAACAGATAATTAACAATTCGGACATTTTTTAGGATCCAATTCCTATGACCTTTGAATTATTTTTTTTTATCATAGAATATCGATAAAATTTTATCAATCAAGGATATGAAGAAGTGTCCGGCTTGCCATGAATAAGACCCATGGAGGGAATCTATTTTATTGATCAATTCATCAATCCTTGAATTTTGAAACTGAAGTTTGTCATTCAAACTGTCGATATCATCATCTTTTTTACACAGAGTGTTTGAAATAACTTGATCGTACTTGTGAATCAGATTATAAATGTTTTCATAGGTTGGATTCCCTTTTTTATTCTGAAAGATGAAGTACAAATCAATAATTTCATTCCTGTCACCTGTTGCAAATAACCTGTCTGATAATTCTTGTCCGGCAAATTGCAACCTTTCTTTCATGGCAATAATTACGCTTTCCTGCAGGATCTCGTCCGGAATGATTGGTTCTTGTATCTCTTGAGTGGTGCATTGATAAACATTTGGGTTAATCTGCTCAATGTCTATCTCCATCATTTGATTTGACTTACTCCATGAAAAAGATTTTGCAAGAAGGTGTCTGTTCATCAAGATACTTATATCTGCCTTCTGGGAATCAGACAATTTATCCATATAGTCAGAAAGCTCCTTCGCGGTTACCCTGTTTTCATGTTCAATATGAAATATAAAGTCATTATCAATATCACATCTTTTTAAACCTGACTCTTCCAAACGGATGTATAAATCGGTATCGTCATATCCGTATAATTTTAATAATTCATTGTATCCGTTTACATTGAAAAAATCATTTCTGAATAAGAAAACTGTACCATTTATATGGGTCTCATTTGAATCTCTTCCCAATGCCCAATTACCGGTATAAAAACTACCTTCCTTCAAGGGATGTTTATCAAAAAACCCTTTATTGAGTTTGATATCCCCATCGATTTTAATTATTTTATTTCTTGATGAAAACCTTGCACCAAGATTAAATGCCCGCGTTTGTATCCACCTTTTTTGTTGTTTTGCAATCACGAGAACAATTCGCTCATCACGTAAATCATTGATCAAAGGGACCAATGATTCGTCAGAATCCCAATCGACGATGATGATTTCATCAATTTGTTCATGAGTTACCCATGTCTTCAGCGCTGCTTCAAGAGTTTTTTTTCGATTTCTTATTGCGGTAAATAAAGAAATCCCCTCTTTGATTTCAGTGCTGAAGGGATTCAAATTGAACCTTTTGGGGTCTGGATTGTTCATGGAAAATCCTCACTTAGCCTTTCCGGGCTTTACTTAGAATGAACTGAGCAGGAGATAGTAAAATCTTTCCTGTTTTCCAGGTATAGGATTGCAGAAAAGTCTGGATCTCCTGCTCTTTTTCCGAAATTATCACTTTTAAACCTGCAATCTCCTGTTCATAGATTTTCCTATGATTATTCATCTCTTCCCTGTTAAATGAAATAATGTTGGAAAGATTCTCCACTTGCAGCTTGTTGTTTTCAATTAATTGATTTAACTCCTTTTCTTTATTTGCAAGGAGCACCTTAACTGAATTGAGTTCTGTTTGAATTAAACCGACTTCCTGCTCATATTTATTCTGCGAGATCCTTCTTGAATTCTCATTTTCAGCGTTGATTTTCAGAATCGCTTCCTTATGCTCAGCGTTGAGTATTTCGATTTTCTCAATATGCTGAGTTTGCTGTGCATGCAACTGATTGAGCATGGTGCTATGCTCAATTTTTTGATCCTCGATCAGGTGAAGATATTGTTCGATGCGGAAACGTGATATAGGATAATAAAATGGAGAACTGTTAACATGGTATCTCGGGTCAAGAGGATCAAGCTGAAAATACTTTATAACATTTTTCGGCAAGTCATCATGAAAACAATGAACACCAGTAACTGAGGACTTCCCTCCACCATAAAAAATGGCGATAATCTTATCCGTATAGGTAAATTTATATTTGGCAAAACATCGAACATTATAATCCCAATCGGCAGTTATCTGATATTTGTCAGAAAAATAGCCAACCTCCTTAATAACACTCCGGGGATAAAAAATACTTTGATGGCAGATATTCTTACTGAATAATTTTTCCAGATTGAAAGGTCCGTCATAAACAGTACCGTCTTTTGCCCAGGCAGCATCCCCTTTAATAAGCACATTTCCATAGATTACCTGTTCCGGCTGAAACAAACCAGACTTAACAAGATCCTCTAATACATGCTCATTATAAAACTCATCATCAGCGCCCAGGAAATATATCCAATCTCCGGTACAGAGATCAAGCCCTTTATTCATTGCATCATAAACCCCATTGTCATTCTCAGAAATAAATCGGATTTGGTTGAATTCTTTTTGATAATTCCTGATAATTGAAACAGTTTGATCGGTTGACGAATTATCAATAAATATATGTTCAATCTCCTTGTAACGCTGATTTACAGCACTCAATAGGGTCTTCTCAATAGTAGCAGCAGCATTCCATGTAGGAGTAATGATAGAAATTTTTGGGTTTCTCATAACACGAATCAATACTTATTTATGTCAGGGAAACCCTATTATTTCTTAATGATTTTTGCAATTTCAAACCGCTCACCCGATTGTACCTGGACTATATATATTCCAGATGGTTTGCCCTCGAGGGAGAACCGGAATTTGGATTCCCCGTCTATATTTTTAAAATAAAGTTTCCCCCCGTGCATACTGTACACTGTGACCGTGGCCAAAGTGGCCCCAACGACATCTGCCATGTCAATAAAAACAATACCCGTGGTCGGATTTGGATAAGCTTTGAAAAACTCGTTCCTGATCATTCTTTCTCCACCCAGTGTCTGATCTTCTTCAGGGTTTGTTACAAGCGGATTAAGTATGGCTCCGCAATAGGTGCCATCGGTTGTTATATGCCCCAGGAAGTATCCTCCGCTGTTGACTTTCGCTCCATCAAGCAATACTATTTTGCCACCGGCGACCAATGTTGCATTCCCTCCATTTTCAACGAGGAAAGTAGTTCCATTGCCTGCCACTGTCAAAGTTTGTGTGGCATTATAACAAATTGTTTGCCCGTTGGGGATGATCAGATTTGTCAATGTTAGATTTGCAGGCACGTCGCAACCGACAGTCTGTGCATTTATTGCCCCGTTGATATAGTAAGTTGATGTCGGATTATCGTTCATTGCTTCCGCATGTTCATCTGCATATTCGCAATCCCCACCTCCTCCGGCAGTATTGTTAAATACAAAGGCTGAAGAACCGCTGATATAATTCATTGTTATTTTTACAAGTGTGTCTGTCGCTGCCAGAGACCTTGGAATAAAATCAGTCCAAAAGATAATAATTTTTGCCAGGTTGGGAGTAATGGGAACAGAATTGACACTCATCCCGCTCAGGTTTATATTTCCAACGGCGCTAACGAAGGTTGCTATGGTAGGATCATAATCGATCCTTAATGAAAGTGCCATTACATTTGTAAAGCCTGCAACCGTGACAGGCATCACGACTGCCTTGCCCGGACAAGATGATTTTGTGGCAATTGTTGTAATCGGAGCATTCCTGATAGCAAAAGAGTCAACACTCATCAGTAAAAGAAACATACCTAATAAAAAACTCACGGGTTCTGAAAAGGTATTTTTTTGCATAGGGAGGTTTATTAATTGATACCCGTGCAAAGATAATGATTCCTGCCTGCTTGTTATGTTTTATTGTTTAATGATCTTTAAAGTTTCAGCCTTACTTCCAACGATTACACGGATAAAATAGACCCCTACCGGCTTGTCCGAGATCGAGAATTCATGCTTGATTTCTCCATCCATTTCGGTTGTCAACACCTTTTCTCCCTGCATGCCATAAACATCGACATGGAGCTTTTCTGATAGGACTTCTCCTTTTACCTCTAGTATAAAGTTGCCTGTCGTGGGATTGGGATAAACTTTGAAGAATGTTTTTTCTGCCGCTATTGGCAGCAGCTCCTCTTCACCTGTGATGACTGCAGGCATCGTGGGAGCCACACAGAATGGACCATTGGGGGAGATGTATCCCCACATATAGCCTCCTGACTGAACAGTGGCACCTGGCAGATAATGGATCGTCTGCCCGGCTATCATGGTTGCGCTTCCTCCGCTTTGAACAGTGAAGGTGGTATTGTTTCCTGCCACATTGATTGTTTCAGTAGCATTGTAACATACTGTTCCTGTTACTGGGCCATTAACCGTTGTGGTTGCAGGAATGCCATTCACAGTCATAATTATAATATTGGAGGTGGCCGGATTTCCTGTAACACAAATCTGACCTGAAGTCAGAATACAGCTGACTGCATCGCCATGGATCGGGATATATGAATAATTTGAACTGTTGGAGCCTGCATTCGTTCCGTTGACCTTCCATTGATAATATGGGTTTTGTCCTCCATTAGTCGGTGTTGATGTAAAGGTTACAGTAGTTCCTGAATTCACCGGGTTTTGTGACGCAACAATAGCTACGCTGACAGGCACGTTGGGGTTCACCATGACAGAATAGCTAGGCGAGGCAGATCCGGAACCGCAGGTATTTGAAGGTGTTACTTTAATATTCCCTGACACTGCGGCCGCCGAAACATTGGCTGTAATAGAATTCGAATTAGAACCAGTTGCAATAGTGAAACCGGATGGAAGCGACCAGGTATAGCTCGTAGCATTGGTAACCGCTGCTATAGAATAGGAAACTCCGTTTGCTCCGGCACAAACCGTGCTGCTTCCCGTAATAGCACCAGCAGAGCCCACTGCGAGGGAATTTATTGACCCATTGAAATAGTATGTTGCCGTCGGGGTATCGATCATAGGATTCCCGTTTTCATCAGCATATTCACAATCAATACCCAAATTCGAACTATTATTAAAGTTCAGAGCGGCTGAACCACTGATATAGCTAAAAGTCAATTTTACCAATGTATCCGTAGCCGCCAAGGTCACTGGTGTTGATTGTGACCAGCTTATCATAATTTTTGCCTGAGTCGCATTAATGGAAACCGAATTGATATCAACTGTCCCTGTCAAAGATGAATTCGCAACGCCACTGGTAAATGTTGCAAGAGTCGGATTATAATCTATCCTCAGCGACACGGCAGTTATGTTAGTAAATCCGGCAACTGTGACCGGAACAACGACACTTTGGCCAGGGCAGGCTGATTTGGATAATATCGTTGTAATGGGAGCATTGCGATCCGCAAAAGAGTTAATGCTCAGCAGCCATAGCAGCATAAATGCTGAAAAACTTACTAATATGGAATGGGTAAATTTATGCATAGAGTGGCTCCTTAATGGTTAATCAATATTTCCCTGACTATTACCTGTTCATTGTTCTGTAATATCACAGAATAAATCCCGCTTGCAAGAGTTCTCAGGTCGACAGGTTGTGAAAAAGTCCCATTCACTTCGATCCCCCGTTTTTCGTAAATCATCTGCCCTGTTTTATTATAAATCCGCATATCAAATTTTTGGTTGAAAGAAGAGGTGATGGTGGCGGTAAATAATCCATCATTAGGCACCGGATAGACAACAAAACGTGTTCCTGAAAAAGTGGATGTATTAACTCCGCTAGTGTTTTTATATATCACTGCCGGGGCTGTAAGTATCAGTTCATCAAAAACAATGCCTTGAACATCGGCAACTTCCGATTCGTGATTCAGAGAGAGCGTAATCTTGTCATTCTGGGAGAATTGATTTGAAATCTGAACGACAAGGGTTATCATTGTGCCACCCCGGGTAAGCATCAATGGTTGGGTTTCTGACCAGGCCAGTCGCAGATGGTCATTACCGGTAGAATAAAACGGCGTCCCATGCGGGATACGAACCTCTTTAATTTGCATCAGCTGCCCGGGATATCCGATTACCAGCGAGATGGCGCCAACCTGACAATCACGGTTTACATTCAAGGAATTTCAATCACCTCGCCTGGCATCGCCTGTATCAGGGCATTCTGGTCAAGCGCCAGCAATCCACTGCTTTTTGCTCCGGAGCCCGGGATGTTTGATGCGTTAACATCGCCAACACAAAGTCCATAAAAATCCTGAGTACGATTGGCATTAAGGATAATCACGGTGTCGCCGCCTGTGGTTGGTTTGGAAAAAGTCCAGTTGCCGCGGGCAAAACTGGTATCCAGCGAAGCAAATCTGCGCTTTACCAAAGCTGCATCAGTAGCATTGATGTAATCGCTTAGATTAACATCTGCAGCTAATAACCTGACCGGTTCAGTTAAGGTTTCAAGACCCACAACATGACGTTGAATTTTCACGGCATCGGTACTGTTTACCCCATTCCACGGTTTGGTGGTTCTTGCCGATATTGAATAGGTTCCGCTGGGCTTACCGGTAAAAGTGAATGAACCTGAGAGATTGGTCCGCGTAGAGTCAATTCTTAAATTATTCTGCCTGAGTATTATCCATATAGAATCAAGTGGAGTGTTCGCTGTGTTATTATATTTGAATGCCCCGGTAATATTATACGTATAGTGGGATTCTCCCAGGCCAAAGTCACTAAATGAAGTCAGCCCAACTGAGTTAGTATAATTTGGGCTTGTGGTAGCATAAGAAACAATCGTTCCTGCATCCTGTTTCAGCATCACTACCGGGGATGAAGGCGTATAGCCAGTGGGATCAAGGGTTACAAAATATTGCAGGTTGCTGCCGCCCGTCTGACTAATAGTCCAATAGCGGTTAGTAGTCAATAAGGTAGTGTTTGCTGGCAGTGTGCCGGTTAAGGCGCTTTCAAATTGTTCAGCCGATACAACACTGCTTCCGGTTAAGTTAGCATACTGAAATGTAAGAGGCCGGTAATTTCCTCCCTTCCCGATAGGATAAATTTTTGACCCGATGGCGCTGAAAGTAAAAGCCAATTTGCCGTTTACGTATTTCGAAGCATTGGCATTCGTGATGCTTCCTGAGGCACCAATAGTCAAAGCATTGACCCCTGTGGTGAGAATCCCGTTTTGAAAATCCAGTACGTTATTTACTGTTATACTGTTCGAAAGTGTAAATCCGGTATTGTTATTCAATGTCAGATTACTGAATGTCGTCTGATTGGAACCTCCTATATCCTGGGCCGAGGTGCCATTGAATGTCAAAGCGCTTCCCGTTACACCGGTATAGGTCCCATCGTTTTGCCAGTTGCCGGATAGTTTAATTGAACCCGTGGCATTGTTTGTGATCGTGCCGGCATTCACAATTTTAGCAGTGCTGACAAGGACCGTGATTCCATTGTTTACGAAATAAGTCCCGCTCACAATTTTTACTCCCTGTGCATAAACCGAAAAAGTTTGAACCCCGAAAGCAAACATCATGCTGGCAAAGATGAAAAACGATGAGCGTTTATTACCTTTTATGGATCTTTGAATAGTTTTCATAATGTCTATTGTATTTCGAACTCCTGCAAATGCGTAATCTTTTTATTCACCGCCAGGTACAGAAAATAGAGTCCTGGTTTCAGATTTAGGTTATTTAGACTATAGTTCGTTTCTCCCTTTTGCCCTGTCATATTGACGACATCCCTTATAAAATTCCCGGCTTCATCGGTTAGCACTACACGTACCGGGCCATCCTCAAATTGCCTGAGGACAAGCTGTTTTGAGCCTTTGCCCCCGGTCACTTCAAGTGTGCCTGCATTCCGGGTCATTTTCATTTCATAAACTTCCTGGTCGGTATTTCCTCCCTGGCCAGCCGGTGCAAAAACCGGGGGTAAGCCTGAGTCGCAAGGCCCGATATAGGCTAAAAATTTATTCCCCGGATCGGCATCAGCCTGGAAGCCCGGTGTAAGGTCTATACGACCGGGGGAACGTAAAACTGCGGAAGTGCCAACACCTCCCACAACTGGGCCACTCATTGTGATAACTGAAGATGCCGATCTGAAAAAGCGGCCCATGACTGAGTCTATAATTACAACGCTCGCCGGGCAGGTGGTGCGGAGTGTGCTCTTCCAGATACCTCTTCCGAAGGTAGAAGCAAGTAACTGATCAGCGCCTTCGTTGATAGCCAGGTCGGATACCGGGACATTCGGAAGCCCGTTGTAAAAGGGTTCCCAGTGAGTAACGCCTGCAGCCTTATAATAAACCCCAAAATCTGTACCAACGTAGATATTATTATTGGCATCCACCTCTATGCTCCACACCGGGATGTTGGGAAGGTCATAGCTGATATTCGACCAGCTTGCTCCAACTCCGCCATTGGTATGACAGAGTACTTTCAGCCCATCAGTATAACCACTGAAACATGCATAGACTGTACTTGAATAATTCGGTCTTACGCCGATATCAGAGATCCTTGGAAACTCGGCAGGGAATCCGGGTTGATCTGAAATTGTATCCCAGGTTGTGCCACCGTCACTGGTCGTAAACATCTGGCCGATGGCATCGAATACTGTATCTCCCCCGGCCGTATAAATACGGCTTGAATTGCTCGGGCAAGTCCTGATTACCCATTGTCCATGCGCAATACTACCTAATTTTGTTGTTAAGGAGGTACTGGTGTCAAATTTGTAAATCCAATTGTTATTACTGAAATAAATCAGCTTGCTATCGCTTGAATTCATTTCAACCTGCTTGAAAAACGACCCCGTACCAATGATCGTCCTGGGATTGGAAGCAGTAAAATCAGTGTATTTAAATATAAATTCATTAACACTCACAAATCCTTTGGATTGGTTTGTATAATCAATCACTGCGTCGAAGCCGTCACCACTACTGAGATGAAAAAAAGCTAAAGTATTGGAAGTCTTGTATTTTATCCCATTGTCCTGGCAACCACCTAAAACAGCATACTGATTTGCGTTGTAATCATCAATATGATAAAACTGCGCCGTATTGATGCCTGATGAAAGATTTGTCCAGGTTGTACCATCATTGGTACTGCGGTAAAACCCTCCATCAGTCGAAGCGTACAAATAATTGTTCAATGGGTTATAAGCCACGCAGTGAACATCGGGGTGAATGTAATTCCCCCCGGATTCCCAGTAAGTTGTGAGCGGGTTGAAGGCGGAACCTCCGTTAATCGATTTGTAAGTACATATTCCGGCCACAACAATTACCTGGTTGTTGCTGGGTTTAACAGCAATCCCGATATCGTATTGTGATTGATCTTTTGCGCCAGTTTCATCTCCCAATATATTAGGAGTGTTGCACAGTCTTGTAAAATCAGCTCCACTGTTGTTCGACTGGAAAAAGCCGCAGAAGGTGTTCCCGGGGCGTTTAGGACCTGCCAGCAGAAAGACCTTGTTCGGGGAATTGGGTGTAACTCCGATTTCAACACGGCCTCCGGCACACAATCCTGCAGGAGTAAATGTTGAATTGGTGTTCCATGTATTGCCTGTATTTGTTGAATAAAAAAAGGTTCCGAGATCTGAGGCGTATACAGTAGATGGTGTTCCTGGTTTAAACTCTATATCATAACACAGTCCTGGACGTTCCTGAACCCAGGTAATTCCTCCATTGGTGGTTCGATAGATCCCGTCAGAGGTTGCAGCTATCAATATATTGGAATTAGTGGGATGTTGCACCAGTTTGTAGCCGGCAAAATCGTTGGCCGACATGGTTCCTGTTTGTTGCCAGGTAATGCCACCGTCATGGGAGACCAATACCCCCACCGACAACCTGATATAACCAGAAAGGGTAACAAAGTAGTCTGAAACATAGGAATCGCCATCCCCCGTAAGAACATATATCGTATTTGGATCATACCAGCTGACAACGATACCGGAGATACCCAGTGAAGGAATAAAACTGGACAAGGCAGTCCAGTTAATTCCTCCGTCAGTGGTTTTCCAAAGCCCACCGGCAGGGGTTCCAACATAAATTATATTAGCGTCGGTAGGATGGAAAGCGATCCGATCAACCCGGCCAATTCCATTTCCAGCGGCAATTGGGTTATTATTAGTGCTCCACTGAGGCCCCGCGAAATACCAGGCTCCGTTGGCTGTTGTCACTGGAGCGTTTGGCTTGGGGGAATTTGTTTGGGCAGATAGTGTTTCCATAGTCTTTTTGGAAACATTAACAAATTCTCCTCCGGGGCCAAGGTGCAGGGATTGGTAATAGGCCCAGCGCGCGAAATGCTTTTCAAGTCTTGCCTTGTCAGGACTTGCCGGCAAGGTGTCCAGATAATGTTCAACAGTTTTTGTGATCTCCCTGAACGTTCGTTTTCCAGCCAGCTGAGCTTTCAGCGCTTCATGCTGACTGTAGGAATAATATGGCATCGTCAGGAACAAAAAACCGATAAGGAAAAAGTATATCTTTCTTTTCATCTGTCAGGGATTTATAAGAACTCAAAGGTTACCTTGAGTGGTTCAACTGTTCCTTTAACGCCTGGATCTGCTTTTGCTGCTCAACAATGTAAAGTGAGAGTTCTTCGATTTTTTCCATCATCCGTTTCTGCATTTCCCCCACATCAAGCCCTGATTTATTAATCTCTTCAGCCGGAGGGATGTTGGGAAGATGGCCGTTTTCCTGAATGTAAGCTCCCAGCTTCTCTACCGGCAACAGCTTGTAGTCTTTTTTGAACACATAATCGGGCCAGTCGGCAACCAGATTGACCCTGAGTTCTGTACAAATAATTTTTCCACTGACCGAAAGTTTGTATCCAGTTGCAAAAGTGCTCCCGATGGCCATATTGCCATTATCCCTGTTAACTGCCAGGTGTGGTCCATATTTTGTTGCACCGTATTTACCCCATAATTCCATCAGATTTCCGACTCCTTCGTACATCCAGTACATACCATATGTACCGTCATTATCTTCCGCAAAAAACAGGGTAGAACTGTCATTTGAACTAATTGCCTTTGGAGTTATTAAAATGGTAGTATTTGAACTTGAAGGATCGTGTACATGAAGTTTAGCCAGCGGGGTGATTGTGCCAATACCCACATCTCCTGAAAAATAGTTTTTACCTCCTGAAAAATAACCGGCATACCCATCGACGCTGCTTGTCGATGCATACAGGCCATAATTCACTCCCGTTGAAGAGCTAGCCAAAAAATAACCGGCATACCCAGAGGAGCTGCTTGTCGATGCATACAGGCCATAATTCACTCCCGTTGAAGAGTTTCCAAGAGCCTTGACACCGTATCCTGTACTTCCGTTCGACTGTCCGAACACCCCGGCGCCTCCGCCGACAGTATTATTGGAGATACCAAGTACTCCGATGCCCGGGCCGCTGGCAGATGTAGAAGAGCTGTTCACCTGCCCCTTGATCGCGTAAATCCAGGGATTGGTTCCGCTGTAGGTACTATGTACCAAGGCCACCGAGGAGGCGGTACCTGACTGGTCAGAAACGATATGCAGCGGGCTTATTGGGCTCGGTTCCCCAATGCCCACATTGCCTGAGAAATAGTTTTTTCCTCCATTAAAATAACCGGCATACCCATCGGTGCTGCTTGTCGCAGCATACAGGCCATAGTTCACACCCGTAGCAGAGTTAGCCAAAAAATACCCAGCATACCCAGTTGTGCTGTTTGTCGAAGCATAAAGACCATAATTTATCCCTGTTGAGGAGCCTCCAATAGCCTTGACCCCGAATCCGGTACTTCCGTTCGAATAACCGTATACCCCGACACCTCCGCCGACAGTATTATTTGACAATCCATATATCCCGATACCAGAACCTGATACCGCTGTTGAAGAACTGTTCACCTTTGCGTATATGCCATATATATATGGAGTTGTTCCTGTATAGGTATTATTCACATAAGCAACTGCTGATGCCGAGGCTGATTGGCCAGATTGGGTATGCAGAGGAAATGATGGATTTGTAATTCCGATTCCTACATTACCCGTAGTGTAATAAATATCGCTGCCCGTTGTGGTCCACTGGCTTGAAACTTTGCTGTTGAATGTGTTCCAGTCGGCCGATGAAAGATACCCGCTAGCAATGCTGGTTGCAGGAGGTATACCTATGGTCCCCGATCCGGTAATCGTTCCACCTGTAAGAGGAGCAGCGGCTGCAATAGAAGTTACCGTTCCTACACTCCATGTTCTGTTTGCGTTCAAATCCTGTGTAGACCCGTTAATTGTGAGAGTTCTTCCCAGCGGAGGATATAATCCGGCATGAGGACCCCAGGAAAATGCTGCATTCCAGTATGTAATAGAAGCTGCCGTAATTCCATAGGCCGGATGAGCAGTAAAGATCGGATCTGTCTCAGTGAAACTCACATCATTAAACCGCTTCCATATTGTTCCATTATACCAATAAAGAGAATTCATACTGGTATTGTAAACCAGCAATCCTTCAGGGGGGGTAACAACAGAATTCATTTGGGCTGTGGTCATTCGGGGAGGTAAAATCCCTTTGCTTGTTGATTTCACATCGAGCATCGCTGCAGGATCGGGCTGACTATTATCAATATTGATACCCACCTGGGCAAACACATTGACCCCTAAAATAAAGAATAACATTACAAAAGAAAGAATATGTTTCATAGGGCACAAGTTTATTGTGAATTACTTAACAGAATGAACTCCAATGAATTACCTGGCTAAAATAAAACAAAAAATGGGAAATGACAAAAAAAAGAAAAAAATCATCAAACAATTAAATCGGTATTAACCCCAGGGCAGAGCCATGGACCCAAGTTCAGCCCCAGAGGGTGGGGAATTCACCTGGAGAGAATAAACAGCGGTGAAATCGGGTTTATTTACTGTTTTATGATCTTTACAGTTTCAGCCTTACTTCCGAGGATTACACGGATAAAATAGACCCCTACCGGCCTGTCCGAGATCGAGAATTCATGCTTATGTTCTCCGTTCAACTGGGCTGTCAATACTTTTTCCCCCCGCATTCCATATACATCGACTTGTAGCTTGTCTGATAGGACTTCTCCTTTTACCTCTAGTATAAAGTTGCCTGTCGTGGGATTGGGATAAACTTTGAAGAATGTTTTTTCTGCCGCTATTGGCAGCAACTCCTCTTCACTTGTGATGACTGCAGGCATCGTGGGAGCCACACAGAATGGACCATTGGGTGCTATGTAACCCCACATATAACCTCCTGATTGAACAGTAGTACCTGGCAAATAATGAATCGTCTGCCCGGCTATCATGGTTGCGCTTCCTCCATTTTGAACAGTGAAGGTGGTATTGTTTCCTGCCACATTGATTGTTTCAGTAGCATTGTAACATACTGTTCCGGGTATGGAACCATTAACTGCAGTGGTTGCAGGAATGCCATTCACAGTCATGATTATAATATTGGATGTGGCCGGATTTCCTGTAACACAAATCTGGCCTGAAGTCAGAATACAGCTGACTGCATCGCTATTGATCGGGACATAAGAATAAGTGGCAGCGTTGGCTCCTGCATTCACTCCATTGACCTTCCATTGATAGGCAGGAGTTGAGCCTCCATTGGTTGGTGAAGCCGTAAACGTAACAGAAGTTCCCGCACAAACGTTGTTCTGGCTTCCGGCAATGGTTAAACTAACAGGCAGCTGTGGGTTCACAGTAACAGCAAAGTTTGGGGAGGGAGACCCCGAACCACAGGCATTTGCAGGCATGACACTGATATTTCCTGAGACTGAGGATGCTGAAAGATTAACTATTATGGTATTCGTATTAGCACCTGATGTAATTGTAAAACCGGAAGGAAGCGACCATGTATAGCCAGTCGCATTAGTGACTGGTGCGATAGAATATGAAACTCCGTTTGTCCCGGCACATAAAGTGCTTGTTCCGGTAATCAAACCAGGAGTTCCAATAGTAAGAGCATCAATTACTCCATTGATATAGTAAGTAGCTGTTGGGATATCATTCATCGGAACCCCGGTTTCATCAGCATATTCACATTCAATACCCTCATTCGATATATTATTAAAAGTTAGTGTCGTTGAACCACTGATATAATTCATGGTCAATTTTACCAGTGTATCTGTTGCTGACAAACTTACAGGTGTTGATTCCGACCAGCTAATCTTAATGCTTGCCTGAGTGGCACTAATGGGAACCGAATTGATAAACATTCCTGATAAATATGAATTCCCAACTCCGCTGGTAAATGTTGCAATAGACGGATTATAATCAATCCTGAGCGACACAGCCGTTATGTTTGTAAATCCGGCCACGGTGATCGGAACAACGACATTTTGGCCCGGGCAGGCTGTTTTCGATAATATCGTTGTAATTGGAGCATTGCGAACCGCAATGGAGTTGATACTTATCAGCAAGAAAAACAAGCATACAAAAAAACTTACTGATCTTGAACTGGCAAATTTTTGCATAGAAAGGTTCATTAATTGTTCATTAATGGTCAAAGATCTACTGATGAAAATGAGCTACACTTCGTTTTGTTAATATCCTGCAATAATAGTTCTGACTTCCTTGACTTGTTGATTTTCGCTGCTTAATTCGAACGACAGTTTGTAGATGTTCTTTTGCAGATGGCTCACATCGAGGTCTATCTAATTCAATCCCGGAACAGCCGAAACCGGCCCGATTGTTCCGACACAACGGCCAACGACATCAAAAATCCTGATTGTGGCTGTACCGGCTTCTGTCGAGTTGAAAAAGAGGAATGCGCGATTTGCAGCAGGATTCGGATATATCTGAATATCGGATCCCTGGGAATTGCTGTAAAAGGTAAGTGCAGGAATCATGATCTTAATACCATTTACCCTGCTGCCCGATTTATCAGCAAGTTCAGTCAGTGGAGAAGCATTGGTGAACTGAACTACCTTATCCACCGTAAATGACGATGTTGTTTTTAACTTAATGAAGGCAAAAGGCTCATGCTTATTGATCTTTAACCCATCAACCTCCGACCACACTATTTTTAACCTGCCTTCATTTACCGCAAAATAGGGCTGACCTGCCACAAAGGTGACCTCCTCAATCTCGGCCAGCTCCAACGGAAAATCAAGGATCATCGAAAAAGCGCCCATATCAACATCCTGGTCCACAGTTATCGGAAGGTAAATCTGCTTGTTTGCATTGGCTGATATGGTGTTTTCGTTTGAAATTTCGATCTCCTGCTCCGATTTTGCTCCCGGACCAGGATTATGCGAACCATTGACATCTCCGGTGCATAGGGCATACAGACTTACCGACATATTATTTGTCCCCATGATCACCGTATCACTTCCCGCTACTTTTTCGAACAACCAGTCAGGCTTGGTGAATGCCGTATCGAATCCAACGAACCTTCGCTTAATTTTAACGGCATCGGTGGCATTGATGCCTCCGGAATTATTGACATCAGCCCCACTTAAACGGATGGGTATCGTTATCGGCTCCAGTCCCACGAAATGCCTCTGTATTTTGAGGGCATCGGTGCTATTAACTCCTCCCCAGGGTTTATTCGTTTTTCCGGTAACAATATAACTTCCGTCATAAACATTCGAAAACGAAAAGGTACCGCTGGTAGTCGTCCGCACAGAATCAAGCTTGACCCCATTTTGCTTTAAAGATATCCAGACTGAATCCATAAGTGTGTTGGCAGTATTATTATAGACTATGTTCCCTGACAGGACATGGGGAAAACGGACTGTAAGAAGGCCGTTTGTTGTCTGGTGGATTATATTCTGCATCACGGAGTTGCCAAGAATGGCGGCGGAAAGGATCAGACTGGCTGAAGTCTGGCTCTGGTTGCTGGTATTAACCAAAAACCGCAGCCTGACGATTTCCCCGGTATTGCCTGTGAACGGACTTTGGGCAAGGGAATATGCCAGAACACGGATCTTTGTAGCGTTTACAGTCTGAACGGTGAGAACATGGTTCTGCGAACGTGCGGCAAGCTGTCCCGATCCGCTGAGATAATTCATGAATGACGGGAATTCGAGGTCAAACTGAAATCCAACAAAAGGTTCAATATTATTCACTTCTACAGTCACCCAGAGGCTGTCAATATTTTTAGTTTGCAGGGGCGGGATGACGAGGTAGTTCGGAGTGAACGCGGTACCGCTGAGGTTAACCTGGTAAATGGGGCGGATGGGGTCGTTGGTATACATCTTTATAATACCTGTATATGTCCCCTTCAATGTTTGCTGGAATTTCAGCTGCAAGTCGGCATTTTGACCGGCTAAAATGGTAACGGGAAAGGCTGTTAACAGCTGGAAAGCCGTATTAGTGATTTCAATAGAGGAAATCTTCAAGGTATCTGTCCCATCATTATTGATTCTTAATGGAAGATCTTTGGAAATCAGAACTGAGACCTCGCCGAAAGCAAGGGTACCTGCGCTGGCAATGTATGGTGAAGCGACGGTGAGTGTTCCGTTAAAGGAATCGGAAAGACAATTCTGGCTGTTAGTATCACCCACAACAACGTTGGATAAGGTGAGAGGATAGCCGCCACCAGTGCCATTCACATTGAACGTAAGAGTAACGACACTGCCAGTGCTTCCGCTGAAAACCTGCCGGCTGGGAGAGTATGCCACGACCCTTAATTTGTTTCCGGGAATAGTATTGGCACTGACTATATGGTTTGTCTTTCTGCTTCCCAGGCTGGCAGATCCAGCCACATACGATAATGGCGATGGCAGCTGGATGTCGAACTGAAAGCCCGTAAAAGGATCCATATTATTGATGGAATATGTCACGCTGGCCTGATGTCCCGAATATGCGAACATGGTCCCGGTATGCAATTCATTTACAGCAAAGGCAAGTGAGATAAGGTTGATATTCCATATACCCGCGTCAGGATCATTTGAAGCGATGGTCATTACTTTATTGTACTGGCCTCTTATGACGGAATTGAATTTGATGGTAAGAGAGTAATTCTGACCCCCATTTATTGTAAATGTGGAACTTCCTACAACCTCAAAATACGTCGAATTGAAGGTAATTCCCGTAATATTCAATGGCAGATTGCCTGTATTACTGATTGTGAGAGTTCGTGTAGTGGATTGGCCAAGTGGGGTGCGGTTAAAGTCGATGCTGCTAACCGCAATATTAATGTCGGGAGACTGCAGTAGGACCGATCCGTTGACGGAACTGGTAAGGATATTTATACCGTTTGTATCACCGATCACAGGGTTTACAAGAGTCAGGGGGAAAGTTCCCGGCGTATACCCCGATCGCAGCTGAAAGTTCACGATGGTTCCCGAATCACCTGCAAAAAGGGCATTATTCGGAGAATACCCGATGATCCTGAGTTTATTACCGGGAATTATTTCGGCCTGAAGGGACTGTCCGCTGATCCTCGATGCATCAAAAACCGCGGAATTCTGTATGTACGAAAAACCAGCGGGCACGGGCACATCCAGCTGGAATGCCGCAAAAACATCCGAATTATTGATATCAACCCTCACCATGATGGGCTGATTCACGCCCACGGTATGCGTGCTCAGCTTCATGATATTTGCAGCCATCAACTGGGAAGAAAGTTGAGCTAAGAAAATTACCGCTGCAAGGATTCTAAGGTTTTTGCCACTCTGTTTCATAACAAGGTTATTTTAATATTGCTGTATACATTAAAGAACGGGACATTGTTTGCGGACTTGCTTCGAGTCCGAGGTGATAGATAGCGCCGGGTATAATTGCCGAACAAATCTTAGCAGGTAATTTTATGCAGTGTTCGCCTTCAGTGTATTCTCCCAAAGTCTCTGAAAATAACAGACGGCCAAGGTTATCGTTGAGGGTTATTACAATCGCGGAGGCATACTTCAGCGAGAATTCGATCATTGAATTTTCCCTGACCGGGTTCGGGAACACATTAAATCTCAGGACAGGTCCGGGGTTCTGGTTTTCGTTAATCCCCAGGGGATAAACCGAAAGGGGCCCATTTCTTATCCCGGTAAGGATATTTTTCGAAAGGCTGTCGCCGATTATAGCATTCGATAAAGTGAGGGGGAAGACTCCCCTAAGA
>Ga0194062_1000378_pt1 | contig 18498 bp, 17 predicted proteins | sample SepL2225m_MetaG_FD_155481 | JGI IMG/M metagenome (GOLD analysis project Ga0194062, IMG submission 155481) | Anoxic zone freshwater microbial communities from boreal shield lake in IISD Experimental Lakes Area, Ontario, Canada - Sep2016-L224-25m | ecosystem: Environmental > Aquatic > Freshwater >... | reverse complement strand
GGCGCTTCTGGGTTTGTGGGGGGATTTTTCCGGTCAAAAGCTCGACTTGCGTGTAAGCTGGATCCATGAAAAACATGAAAGACACGTCTCTTTATCAGCAGATTCTTGGGGATACGAGCCCGTGGACGGTTAGTGAGGTTGAGCTGAACGCGGAGAAGCTGACGATCGAGGTGCGCCTGACGTTGCCGCCTGAGTCGATATGGGGCTGCCCGCAGTGCGCCAGTCGGATGCATGTGAAGGAGTGGCGGGAGCGGCGGTGGCGACACATGGACAGTTGCCAGTTCAAAACGGTCTTGGTGGCGTCGGTGCCGGTCGTGGAATGCCCCGAGCACGGGGGGCAAACAGTGCAGGTGCCTTGGGCGGAAGGATCGAGTCGGTTTACGCTGTATTTCGAACGGTTTGCCATTGACGTGCTCCAGGCCTGTGCGGCGTCGAAGGCCGGGGAGTTGCTGAAGATCAGCTGGGATGAAGCCGACGGGATCAAGCAACGGGCCGTGCGACGGGGGCTGGCTCGGCGCGAGGTGGTCGATCTTGAATATGTCTGCGTCGATGAGAAGGCCGTGGGACGTGGCCATGATTATGTAACCATTGTCACCGGTGTGGTCGTCGGCAAGCCACGGGTGCTCTATGTGGGCAATGGACGGGGCGAGGAAGGTCTGGATGGCTTCTGGGAATGGCTGGGACCGGAAGGATGCAGTCGGATCAAGGCGGTCAGTATGGATATGGGTCAGCCGTACCAGAACTCGACCCGCCGGTACTGTCCGGATGCCGATCTGATCTTTGATCCGTTTCATCTGATGAAGATGCTCAACAAGGCTGTTGATGAGGTGCGGCGGCAAGAGGCCGTGATGGGCTCCGGCGCGGATCGCGAGGCCCTTAAGAAGACCCGGCAGATGTGGCTGTGGGGGGAAGAGAACCTGCCTCAAAGATATGCGGAACGCTTTGAATCCCTGAAAGCCAGCACCCTGAAAACCGCACGCGCCTGGGGGATCAAGGAACTGTGGCGAACCTTCAAGAATTGCCGCGACGAAGAGGACGGGGTGTCGTTCTTCACGCAGTGGTATCGCCACGCCATGCACTCCAAGCTTGAACCGATAAAGAAGGTGGCCCGCTCGTTTAAGGCGCATCTGTCTGGCATCACGACCTTTCTCAGTCATGGCTTCTGCAACGCCCTTGCCGAGGGCGTCAACAGCCGTATCCAGCTGCTTGTTCAAAAAGCCTGCGGCTACAGAAACCGCGAACGGCTTAAAACCGACATCCTGTTCCATTTCGGTGGCCTAAACCTCAACCCCGTTCTTGTTCAATGAAAAATCCCCCCACAAACCCAGAAGCGCCCGTGTGCTTTATCTCCTCTTCGTGAGCGCGAAGACAGTATTTCTGCTGTACGTCTTTGCGAAAGGCGAGTTCGAGGATCTTCCTCCTGATAAACGGAAGATCATTCGGGGATTGGTGGATGAGATCAAGAAGGAGTTTGAGAATGAAACAAGATGACTTTGACCTGAATGCCAATGAATTGATCCAGGCGCTGACCGATGTGCGAGATCATGTGACCGGGCGGCGCAAGATCACGATGCGTACGACAACAGTCGCACTTCCGGCACGTGTGGAAAGTATCCTGCCGCAGGAGGTTAGGGCGATCCGTCGAAAGTTGAAGGTCAGTCAGGCGGTATTTGCGCGGTTGCTGAATGTGCCGGTCGTGACGGAGGCGAGTTGGGAGGTTGGCCGGCGAAATCCAAGCGGGGCGGCGCTAAGACTGTTGCAAATCGCGAAGAGGGAACCGCAAGTTCTATTAACGGCAGCGGAGGCGTAAAAGTAGTCGCTGTCTTGCCGGGATGATTGCGATGTGGGTCACCTCTACATCACCACATCCGTGATGGCCAACGCTCCGGCACCCAGGCTTCGGTTTGCCTCCTCCAATTTTTCCCGGCTGGAGAGGACGCAGATGGGGCTCGATTTCAGGCCGGATTCCAATACTTCCAGAAGGGCATCGCGCGCGGCGGTGGGGGTGACGGCCAAGCGTGCCTGGTAGAAGGCTTCCCGCAACTCGGGTGTGACGCCCTGTAAATGACGGGCCAGCGCCTCACCGGTGGCTTCACTCGGGCGCAGGGGTTTTTCGTCGCCTTTTGCCGTTCCAATGATGGCCCGGTCAATATCCGCCTGTGACCATGCAGTTGACCGGACAAAGTCGGGCGTCCTGGCAAACACATCCAGCGTGCGCACCACATGCGGATCGCGGAACGAGGTCATGAAGAGGGTTCCTGAAAGGGGATTATAGGATATCCCTCCGCCGTAGGCATTTCCCTTGAGCCGGATCTCGGGCAGGAAATAGTCGAACCGGACCATGTGCGTACCGATGACGAGTGCCGCAGAACGGGGATCGGTCAGTTTCGGAGCCCGCATTCCCTGGGCGCAGTGTGCGACCTGAGTGGGAACGGCGAGGCCCTCGCGGGGTACCGCGATCTGAGATTTCAGATCTGAGATTTGAGATCCCCCGGGGAGGGGCATGGCCTGGATCCAGTCTTTCATGGCAGACTGGACGGCGGTGAAGGCCTTGTCGGAGCCGGTGAAGCTGAGGGTCAGTCGGTCGGGGGAAAGGATAAACGACCGGATGCGCTCGATGCGCTCCATGAGGGCTTCTGCCCTCGTGTCGAACTGGTCGCAGAGCGAGGCAGCGAGCGCCGCCTGGGGAATTCCGTGGCATTGCTCATCTAGGAGACCGACGGGGGTCAGGTATTGACCGGCATGGCATTGCGCATAGCTGAGTCCGTTTTCCAGGATATCGCTCCGGATGCCGGCGCGGTTTTGCGTGAGGATGTCATGGAGGCGTTCCCGGTCGCGGGGATCGACGGTAAAGACCAGATCCCTGAGTACGGCCAGCGCCTGATCGATTTGGTTGTCGAGCGCCTTGCAGGCGAAGCGCATGGTGAGCACCGGCTGGCCAAGAGGCCCGGCGTGGTGCTGGAACGACGGGGCGCAACTGATGCCGCCGGTGGAGGCCGCCATGCGTTGGGCGATGACTTCGTAATTCATTCCGGCTGCGCCTAGTTTAGTGATGGCATCGCTGTAATGCGGCAGATATTGCCAGAGATCGGCGGGGAGTCCCTCCAGATTCAGGCTGAAGTGAAGGTAGTTGATGCCGTTGGAGAAAACATCGGTCCGGAGCAACGGCACGGCCGTAATTTGAGATTTGAGATTTGAAATTTGAAATTCCACGACCGTGGTGGGGATATGGCGGGGCTTGGCTGGGAGATCGCACACCTTGAGCTGAGGGAGCAGGGCGATGAGTTCCGGGGAATTTGCCGTGCCGGCATCCTCCTCGATGGCGGCGGCTTCGTCGGCGATCTGCTGCATCTCGGCATCGTTCCGGCGGGCACGCTCCGCAGCCATGCGTTCGGCGAATGCCGCATCGGTCCGGGCCTGGCAGGTCTTGTCAGGGCTCAATACGGTGGTGAGCCGGTGCGGGTTGTTGACCAACTGTTCCATGATGAGGCGGGAGAACAGGCGGGGATCCGCTTCATAGCGTTTTCGACAGGCTTCAAGATGATGGCCCATATCCAGGAAGGTGAGCGGATCGGCCCCGAGTACCCAGGCGTTGAGCACATGGTTCATGGTATGAAGAGGGAACATGGATTGGATTTCCAGATAATGATAGGCGGTCTGCTGGAAGGCGGACTCAACCCATTCCCGTTTCAAGCCCTGATCGGCGATGGCTTTGAGGGAGGAGAGGACGAGTTGCTCGAAAGCGGCGGCTTTGTCAGGATCGCTTCCCTTGATTCCCACACTGAAGACGGATTCGTGGCCGAGATCCATGTCGCCGCAATCGAGGATGTCCTGTCCGAGTTTGGAATCCACCAGCGCCTTTTTAAGGGGGGCGGCTTCGTTTCCGAAAAGGACATAAGTCAGGACATGGCGGAGCACGGCCTGTTCGGGATCCAGGGCATTGCCGGTGAGCCAGTTCAGGGTGATGAATGTTTTTTCCGGCAGGGATTCATCCTGGGCGACCGGATAGGTGTCGACTGAGGAAGTGGGAGTGACCCAGCGAGGTTGGCGGGCCGGGACGGGAACCGCCGGTTGCCGGGTGTAGCCGGTCAGGCGGGGTTCCAGGAATTCCAGGGTGGTGTGGGTCGGGATATTCCCGTAGAAAAAGAACAGGGCATTTGAGGGATGATAGTGGGCTTCATAGAAGCGTTTGAACTGGTCAAAGGTCAGGTTGGGGATGGAGTCCGGATCACCGGCATAATTCAGGGCGTAAGGTGTGTCGGGAAGGAGGTGCTTGACCCAGGAATAGAAGAGCTTACTTTCCGGGCTCGAGAAAACGCCCTTCATTTCGTTGTAGACGATGCCGCTGACGGTGAGGGCGCCTGCGGGTTTTTCCGGGTCGGCGGGAGTGAGATGGTGGCCTTCGCGACGGAAGGTGTTTTCAGTGAGAAGCGGATGGAATACGGCGTCGAAATACACCTCGGCGAGGTTGAACAGGTCGCGCTCGACATTGCTGGAGACGGGGTAGTAGGTGCAGTCGGGGCCTGTCATGGCATTGATGAAGGTGGCCATGCTCGACTTCAGCATTTCGAAAAATGGTTCCCGGACGGGGAAGCGTTTCGAGCCGGCGAGGACGGAATGTTCGAGGATGTGGGGGGCGCCGGTATTGTCCGGGGCCGGGGTGGGGAAGCTGATGGAAAAGAGATTCTCGGTATCCTCGCAGTGCAGGTGCAGGGCGCGTGCTCCGCTTGCGGTATGTTCCAGTTCGATGGCTGTTCCGCGCAGGGCGGGAACCGGGGTGATTTTTCGGATGGTAAACCCATGGATCACTGCACCGGGGATCATGGGGGATTGAGTTTTTGACATGGTCTTCTCCAGACAGGTTTTTTGAAGGCGCCAAGATGGGACAAATGCGAGGTTGCGTCAATAGCCATCCTTCGCTCTGCGCCTGTCGGCTTGAGCTACGGATGGTCTTCGACCAAGAACTTGGTGCGCCTGGCAAGGATCGAACTTGCAACCTTCAGCTTCGGAGGCTGACGCTCTATCCAATTGAGCTACAGGCGCGAAAAGGCGTTACCAGTTATCAGTTATTGGTTGTTTGAACAAGCCCCAATAACCGATAACGCATAACACTTAATTATTTTTTGCCTCAAATTCCTTCATGAACGCGACAAGGGCGTCCACACCGGCTACAGGAAAGGCGTTGTAGATCGAGGCGCGGATGCCACCGACGTCCCGATGCCCCTTCAAGCCCTTCATGCCGAGTTTGGAGGCGTCCTTGATAAAGGTTTCCTCCAGCGCCTCGGTGGGCAGGCGGAAGGTGATATTCATGTCGGACCGGAATTCCTTGACCGCTGTTCCCTTGTAAAACGCACTGGAATCCAGGGCGGCGTAAATCTTGGCGGCCTTGTCCACATTCTGTTTGTAAAGGGCCTCGGGGCCGAGCTTGAGCATCCACCGCGTCACCAGCGACAGGATATAAATGCCAAAGGTCGGCGGAGTATTATACAGGGAATTTTCCTTGATGTAGGTCTGGTACTTCAGCATCGTCGGCACCTTGGCCGGAACACGATCCGCCAGATCCTTGCGCATCACCACCAGCGCCACGCCGGAGGGTCCGAGATTCTTCTGGGCTCCGGCATAAATCAACCCGAACTGGTTGATGTCGAAGGGGCGGGAAAGGATGTCGGACGACATATCAGCCACCAGCGGGGCGGCGGTCTTGGGGAACACCTTCCACTGCGAACCGCCAATTGTTTCATTGGAGGTGATATGGACATAGGCCGCACCCGGAGTGGCCTTGAGGTCTTCGTTTTTCGGCATCCGGGTCGGGATATCCTTGCCGGTATTGGCAATCACAGCGACATTGCCGACCAACTTGGCTTCCTTGATGGCCTTGCCTGCCCAGGCTCCGCTATCCACATAGTCGGCCGTCTGCCCGGCGCCGAGCAGATTCAGGGGAACCATGGCAAACTGCATGCTGGCACCGCCCTGAACGAACAGCACTGTGTAGTCATCGTTTAATTTCAGCAGTTTACGAAGGTTATCAATCGCCTCGGCGTGAACGGCATCATACTCCTTGCCGCGATGACTGTGTTCCATGATGGACATACCGGAACCCTTGAAATCCAGAAGTTCCTTCTGCGCCTCTTCCAGCACTTCAACGGGTAATACGGCGGGACCTGCACCAAAGTTGAAAACACGCGCCATGGGATATCCTTCTTTCTTTATAAACGTTGTTGGCACTTTATCAGTTGAGCCCAAATCTTCAATCTGAAATCTCGCAGGATTGACCGCCTTGGTATTTTTCCGTAGCATCACCTCTCAACAACTACCGAAGGGGAATTATGCGTTGTCCGCGATGCGGCCATGATGAAGACAAGGTCATTGACAGCCGGGCGTCACGTGGCGGGGAGGTTATCCGCCGCCGCCGGGTCTGCGACAGTTGCGGGCATCGCTTCACCACCCGCGAGGAAGTGGTCAAGGTGGCCCTGCACATCATCAAGCGCGACCAGCGTCATGAGGAACTCTCCCGCGAAAAACTCATTAACGGCGTTACCCGCGCCTGCGAGAAACGCCCCATCAGCATGGAGCAGATCGAGGCGCTTGTGGACAGCATCATCTCCGAACTTGAAAATGATTATGAACGGGAAGTTCCCAGTGAAGTCATCGGCGAAAAGGTGATGGAACGGCTGGAGAAGATTGATGAAGTCGCCTATGTCCGCTTCGCCTCGGTGTACCGCCGGTTCAAGGACGTCAACCAGTTTATCAACGCGATTCAGGGGATGGTGGCGCGCTGATGATCTGGCAGGATGATCCCGTCACTGAAACCGCACGCGCCCGTATTGCCGGGCACTTGATGGAGGATGTTCCCGCGTTGTGCGGCAATCCCGCGCTGGCTGCCCATGGCGCTCTGGCGGAGGCCGCCCAGGGCGTTGCTCTGTATCTGGATCAGATCGAAGTCATTCCGGAAGAACTGGATCTGCGCCAATCCCGGGATCTGCTTGCCCAGGCCCTCGCCGCATCGGGAGAAGCCGCCCTGGCCCGGCGTATCCGGCTCTTCGGAAACCGCATCATCTATCCCGCCACCTGGATTGCCTGCGGCCGGGAAACCGTCTGGGTGCTCGACACTCGGCAATTGATGGATCCCATGGATTTCGGCATGGAACTGATTCTCTTTGAGCGCATCCGCATCGTTTTGGCCACCTTCTCCGATGTGTGGGACGCCACCTCCGGCCAGGGATTCCTCGGACTCAAGGGGGTGGAGACTACCGCATCCCTCCTGCTTGGCCAGGCGGTCGCCGGCCGGACTACCCGCAACCTTACCGGGGAAATCAGGGGCTTGTGCGCCCGCCAACTCGATCAATTCCGAAAACAGCGCGCCTGGCAGACCACGCCGGCAATTCTGACTTTACTGGCATAGCAACAAAAGGAGAGACGACGATGATTTCACAAGACCGCATCCAGGCAGAACTGAAAAACACCCTGAACGAAACCAACTTTCCGGGTCTGGGAGAGCGCCAGCAGGGCAAGGTTCGCGAAAGTTACCTCCAGAAGGATCGCCGGGTCATCATCACCACTGACCGCGTATCGGCGTTCGACTGCATTATCGGAACCATTCCTTTCAAGGGTCAGGTACTGAACCAATTGGCGGCGTTCTGGTTCAACCTTACCAAGGATTTGGTTCCCAACCATGTCATTTCCATCCCGGATCCGAATGTCATGGTGGTTCACGAATGCGAACAACTTCCTCTTGAATTTATCGTCCGGGGCTACATCACGGGCGTGACCAAAACCTCGGCCTGGTACAACTACGAGCGGGGCGTCCGTTATTTCTGCGGGAACACCCTTCCTGAGGGCATGAAAAAGGACCAGAAACTCGCGTGCCCCATCCTGACGCCCACCACCAAGCACGAGAAACACGACCGCCCCATCTCCCGGGATGAGGCCATTCAGGAAGGGCTGATCGATGCGGCCACATTCGATGCGGCGGCGGAAATCTGCTTCAAGCTCTTTAACGCCGGCGTCAAACATGCGGCCGCGCAGGGACTCATTCTGGTGGATACGAAATATGAAATCGGGCGGCTCAACGGCAACCTGGTGGTGTCCGACGAAGTCCACACTCCAGACTCCTCCCGTTACTGGTTCGCAGACACCTATGAGGAACTCTTCAAGACAGGCAGGGAGCAGCGCAAGATTGATAAGGAATATGTCCGTGAATGGCTCGTTTCCCAGGGATTCCGGGGCGATGGCGTCCCGCCAGAACTGACTGAGGAAGTTCGTCTGGAAGCTGCCCGGCGCTATATTCAGGCATACGAGCAGGTTACCGGTCAGGAATTCAAGATTGTCGACGAACCCGTCGCCAGCCGGATCACCGAAAACCTGAGGAAAGCCGGGTGCCTGAAATAAGAGAGGGTTCAGGGTTCGGGGTTCAGGATTTTTGGGCCTGAACCCTGACCACTGAACCCTCTAACCGCGCGCTAGCAGGGCGTCGATCTGGTCCAGACAGATCTGGGACCAGGTTTCCATCCGGTCGAACATCCCCTTCAGCTCGGGCACGGTCTTGAAGCCAGATTCCGTGATGACGCCCTCCCGCTTGCTGACCTCTGCGGAGGGTGACCGCAACACGTGAATGACCCCCAGGTGCACACGTCCAACGGGGGTTAAATCGTCATTCAGCAACGCCACAACCTTATGCGTGTATCCCCGGGGAACAGCGACCTCCTCCTCCAACTCGCGGATCGCGGCACGGCCATAGATATCCGTCTCCAACAAGTCGAGATCCTCGTGATTGATGTGTCCGCCGATCCCCATCGACGCTTTGGCCACCAGCCGCTCCTCGCCCGACTTCTTGCCCCGCACATAGCACCAGATTTTGTTCTGGTGGCAGATCAGAAAATAGGGAATCAGCTGCTTCAAAGTCTCGTCCTGTTCCGCCTTGTGGCGCGGAACAAACCGGTAGTTCCGGGGGGCCAGCAATTCCGGAAGGTATTTGTCCGTATCCAGCGTCAACCCTTGAAACATTCCAATACGCTCAACAAGGCTCCGGTCAACCACCAATACTTCCTCAAGGTCTTTGTTCATGGGCGGGGATGCTAGCACAGCCCCGCCCGGGTCACAACCCGGAATGGCCATGGCCAGGAAACAATCTGGTCAAGCGAAACGGATTCACGATATAATCTGCCCATGTCTATGAGAACTGTTCATTCCTCGCCGCCTAACATCCTGATCGTGGATGACTCGCCCTCCACTCTTCAATTGTTGTCCGAAATCTTCAAGAAGGCGGGATACTCGACGCGGGCCGCACTCAGCGGCCGTCTGGCGCTTCAATCCCTCCACGCCTCGATTCCGGATCTTGTTCTTCTCGACATCACCATGCCGGATATCAGTGGATATGATATCTGCAAGGCGATGAAGGCCGACGAATCCCTGAAGGATATCCCGGTAATTTTCATCAGCGGCCACAGCCAGAATATTGATGTGGTCAAGGGGTTCTCCGCAGGCGGAGTGGATTTTGTAGCCAAACCGTTTGAAATTAATGAAGTCGTGGCCCGCGTAAAGACCCATCTCGAATTGCGCCAGCAGCAACATGCCCTGCAGAAAAGTTACGCCGAACTCAGGAGTCTGGAAGAAATGAGGGACAACCTCGTTCATATGATCGTCCACGACCTCCGCAACCCCCTCTGGAGCGCCAATATCCACCTGGAACAGATTCAGGGATTGGCAGACACCTCCCTCAACCCGCTCATTCAAAATCATGTAAACGAAGCTCTGACCGCCACCCACACCCTGATGGAAATGATCAACTCCATCCTGGACGTGAACCGCATGGAGGCCGGACTGATCCCCCTAAACCCCGGACCCTGCGATCTGATCCAGTTGATTCAGGACATCCTTCAAGCCTCCTTTCCCCTGATTAAATCAAGACGCCTCACGATCGAAAGCGAAGCCGAAAGCGTCGTTGTGATGGCTGACCTCACCCTGATCAAGCGCGTCATCCACAACCTGCTGAGTAACGCCATCAGCTTCACCCCGGAAACCGGCGGTGAAATCCTCTTTGGAATCAGCCGTCATGACGGAATGACCCGGGTCACAGTCAGAGATAACGGGCAGGGAATTCCCGCCGCCTATCACGAGAAGATTTTTGAAAAATTCTTCCAGATGAATAGCGCACTCAACGGGGGCCGCCATTCAACCGGCCTCGGCCTCACGTTCTGCAAACTGGCCGTGGAGTCCCATGGCGGCCATATCGGCGTGCAAAGCGAAGAGAAAAGGGGCAGCCTATTCTGGTTTGACCTCCCGGAAAACATTCCCAACGCCCCCCATCCCGGCGAATCAGCTTGATAAAAAGGGTCGCGTTGTCCAATTATACCCCCCCTGCAACCCCATTGCAGCACACTGGAGAGGTGGCAGAGTGGTTTAACGCGCCGGTCTTGAAAACCGGAGAGCCGCAAGGCTCCGGGGGTTCGAATCCCTCCCTCTCCGCCATCCTTCGCTCTGCGCCTGTCGGCTTGAGCTACGGCTTGCCCTGCGTAGCTTTAGCGAAGCAGGGATGGTCTCCGACCAAGAACTTGAGGCGCAGAGCGAAGGATGGCACCCTTCGAAGCACAAGCGAAGCGCAGTGCGCAGTAGGGCGTTGCTAGACATGAATAGTCAGCACAATCGCATTACGCATAACTCATCTTTCGCGTCATTCCCCCATCAACCACGATATTGGCGCCGGTGATAAAGCTGCTTTTGTTGGAGGCTAGATGGAGAGCCATGTGGGCGATGTCCTCGGGCTGTCCTACGCGACCGGCCCAATGTTGCTGGTGATCGGCGGCGGTAAGGGTGGGGACAGTGCGGACGCTTGATTTCCGCCAGGATTCGGTTTCGATCCAGCCAGGGCTGATGCAGTTCACCCGGATATCGGGGGCGAGGCTGGCGGCCAGGGCATGGGTCAAGGCCACGATCCCTCCTTTGGTGGCCGAATAGGCCTCTGTGTTGGGTTCGGACATCAGGGCGCGGGTGGAGGCGATGTTGATGATCGTGCCGTGATTCACTCGTAATGACGACGCAAAGTGTTTGGCGCAGAGCCAGGGGCCGGTGAGATTGACGCCGAGGACGCGATTCCAATCGGCCAGAGCCAGGTCGCTGATGGGGCGGTTGCAGGCGATGGCGGCATTATTGACCAGGACATGGACGCCGCCGAAGGCTGCCACGGTGTCAGCGGCCAGTTTTGCAACATCAGTTTCCGAGGCTACGTCGGCCGGAATGAAGCGGAGTGATCCCAGTGCGGCATACTCCAGGGCGGTTTCCTTGCCGGCTTCCTCGTCATGATCGACCATGACGACAGCATATCCCTCTTGAAGAAACTGGCGGACCATGGCTTTCCCGATGCCCTGCGCGCCTCCTGTTATAACGGCTACCCGTATGTTCATAACATCACCCTCCTTCTTCTTTGAGCCGGAGTATGCCATAATTTCCGGCATGTCCAAGCGTGAGAAGATTTTATCAGCAGCCTGGCCCCGGGAACTGGTCAGTTGGTTCGAGCGGGAACACCGGCCGATGCCCTGGCGGAGCGATCCATCACCGTATAAAGTCTGGGTCAGCGAGATTATGTTGCAGCAAACGCAGGTGGTGACGGTGATTCCGTATTTTGACCGGTTTGTTGCCCGGTTCCCGTTGTTTAAGGCACTGGCCGAAGCCGACCTTCAGGAGGTGCTGAAGTTGTGGGAGGGGTTGGGCTATTATTCGCGGGCCAGGAATCTCCATCAGGCGGCGCGGGCGATTGATGAAAAATACGCCGGAAAACCGCCCCGGACCGCCGCAGACCTGCGTGAGTTTCCTGGAATTGGTGCCTATACCGCTGCTGCGATTGCCAGCATTGCCTTTGGGGAGCCCGTCCCCTCGGTGGATGGTAATGTCCTGCGGGTGTGCAGCCGGTTATGGGGGATTGAGACGCCCATGCGAGACAAGGCGTTGGCGGACGATGTGAGGGCACGGTTGACTCCGCTGATTCGCACGGTGAATCCGTCGTATTTCAACCAGGCGATGATGGAAACCGGGGCGTTGATCTGCAAGCCCCGGAATCCACTTTGCGACCAGTGTCTTTTGTCGCGATACTGCGTGGCTTTCAAGACCAGCCGTACGGGGGAATTGCCGGTGGTGGAGAAGGCGGGGAAAGTCCCGCATTACCACGTTGGCGTCGGAGTGATCTGGAAGAAGGGGCGGATCCTGATTGCGCGACGGGCCGAGAAACAGATGCTGGGTGGCTTGTGGGAATTTCCGGGCGGGAAACAGGCGAAGGGTGAAAAATTGGAGCAGACGGTGATCCGGGAGATTGAGGAGGAGACGGGCCTCAAGGTCAAGGTGGGGCCGTCCTATGCGACTGTGAAGCACGCCTATTCCCATTTCAAGATCACCATCACCGCGTTCCGGTGCGACTGGCTCTCCGGCAGGGCCATTCCCAAGGCTTCGGTGGAACTCAAATGGATTCTGCCGACCGACCTAACTAATTACCCCATGCCCCGTGCCAACCGTCGTCTGGCCGGAGCGATCGGGGATTGTCCCGATTGAGCCACTATGATCTACTTAAGGAAAGGTTTTATGAATGGTCTCATAATTGGCTGGGCATGAACAGGGTAGGGACGGCTCTCCGAGCCGTCCGCGGAGGCCTCGGAGAGGCCTCCCTACCCAGATCATGTACGGACAATAGCGCGACGGTTAGTAATATGAAAAATTTCACTATCAGCGAAGTCGCCGCCACCATTGATCATGCGGTATTGAAGCCGAATCTGACGGAACGGGAGGTGGTCAGGAGTGCTGAGATGTGCAGGAGGCGCGGTGTCAGAAGCCTTTGCGTGCGACCCTGCGATGTGGGGCTTGCCGCCAAACTCCTGGCGGGATCCATGGTGGATGTGTCTGTGGTCGTCGGGTTCCCTCATGGAAGCAACCGGGCGGATACCAAGGCCTTTGAGGCCAGGCAGGCTATCCGGGATGGCGCCCGGGAGATTGACATGGTCATGAATATCGGTCAGTTTCTGGCGGGAAATGATGACGCGGTCAGGAGGGATATTGAAGGGGTTGTCGCCGAAGCCAAGCTTGTAAAGGTTCTAGTCAAGGTGATCCTCGAGATCGGCTGTCTTGATCCGGAACAGATTGCCAGGGCCTGTCGACTCGCGGAGGCCGCCGGGGCGGACTTTGTGAAAACCTCAACTGGTTTCGGCGAAGGGGCAGCTACCCCCGAGGCGGTTGCAATCATGATTCGTACGGTCGGAAAGACAATGCAGATCAAGGCGTCGGGCGGAATTCGCGACTGGGACGCTGCTGTCGGCTATCTCCGTCAGGGCTGCACCCGGCTTGGCACGGCGTCAACGGAAGCTATTCTGGATGGTGCCCGGGTCGATGGACAATACTAGACTGGGCGGGAAATCGGGTTTTGATGGGACATATATAGAACGAGGTGAATGATGTGCGGAATCGTTGGTTATATCGGGAAAAAAAGTGCGACGGATGTGCTGATCAGCGGGTTGAAGCGGTTGGAGTACCGCGGGTATGACTCGGCCGGGATCGTGGTGGTTTCCGGGGGCAAGCTCCATACAGTCAAACAGAGCGGGAAAGTCCGCGACCTGGAGCAGATGGTGTACAGCCGGTGGGATGAAAAATTCCAAGCTGGAGCGACCCTCGGGATTTCTCATACCCGCTGGGCCACGCATGGCAGTCCGACTCCTGAAAATGCCCACCCCCACTATGATCAGACTGGTCGGCTGGCCATGGTGCACAACGGCATCATCGAGAATTACAGTTCGCTCCGCGCCCAGTTGCAGGCCAAGGGGCATGTGTTCAAGTCGCAAACCGACAGCGAGGTGCTCATCCATCTGATTGGCGAGCTGTATCAGGGCAATCTGGTGGAAGCGGTGTGTGCCGCCCTGAAGCACGTCGAGGGCACCTACGGAATCGCCGTGGTGTCGGCTGAACGCCCGGATGAGTTTGTGGTGGCCCGCAAGGGCAGTCCGCTGGTCATCGGACTGGGGGAAGGCGAGACCATTGTCGCCAGCGATGTTTCTGCCATTATCGCCCACACGCGGCAGGTGATTTATCTGGATGACGATGATGTGGCCGTGGTACGGGCTTCCGGGGTCGATGTGCGCAATATCAACAATGTTCCGGTTTCCCGCGCAGTCGCCAAGGTGGACTGGGATGTCGGTGCCGCGGAGAAGGGCGGCTACGAGCACTTCATGCTCAAGGAAATCCATGAACAACCCGAATCCCTGAGTAATACCCTGCGCGGGCGGTTGGATGAACAGATGGGAACCGCCCTGCTGTCGGGGCTTTCCCTGACTCCGCGCGAACTTTCGGCCATCCGGCGCATGGTAATCGTGGCCTGCGGGACCTCCTACCACGCCGGCATGGTGGGAAAGTATTATTTTGAGGAACTGGCCGACATTCCGACCGAGGTGGATCAGGCGGCCGAGTACCGGTACCGCAATCCGATCATCCGCCCCGATGACATGGTGGTGGCCATCAGTCAGTCCGGCGAGACGGCCGATACCCTTGCCGCTGTACGCGAGGCCAAGCAGAAGGGTGCGCTGGTGGTGGGGATCTGCAACGTGGTGGGGTCGACGATTGCCCGCGAAGCCGGGCGGGGCGTTTACCTCCATGCCGGTCCTGAAATCGGGGTGGCCTCAACCAAGGCGTTTACCTGCCAGCTCACCGTACTGCTGATGATGGCGCTCAAGCTCGGCCGCTGTCGGCGCCTCTCGCGCCAGAACGGGATTGAGCTCTGCGAGAAGATCCGGGAGATCCCGGATCTCGTCAAGGCTGTGCTGGCCCGGAATGATGAGATTGTCAAAGTGGCGGAACACTATCACCAGGCCCGGGATTTCTTCTTTCTCGGTCGCGGCTCCATGTTCCCCGTGGCCCTTGAAGGGGCATTGAAGCTGAAGGAAATCAGCTATATCCATGCCGAAGGCTATCATGCGGCGGAACTCAAGCACGGCCCGATCGCCCTGCTGGATAAGCAGACGCCTGTGCTTGCCTTGGTCAATGACATTGCCGGGAGAGACAAGATGATCAGCAATGTCCAGGAATGCCGTGCCCGCCATGCCCCGGTGATTGGAATTGTAACCGAGGGGGATGACGACGTTGAGGCGAACATGGATCATGTCATCCGTGTTCCGAAATGCTCGCATCTCACGGCCCCGATTCCGACGGTTGTGGCCTTGCAACTGTTTTCCTACCACATGGCGCGTCTGCGCCAGTGCTCAATCGATCAGCCCCGGAATTTGGCAAAAAGTGTGACAGTGGAGTAGTTCTTTTTAAATGGTCTGATAATTGACTGGACATGAACTTAAGGGTAGGGACGGCTCTCCGAGCCGTCCGCGGAGGCCTCAGAGAGGCCTCCCTACCCAGATCATGTGAAGACAATAGTGAGACGGGTAGTAACAGCAAAGGAGAAAACCAATGGCTACGATTACATTGAAGGGAACTCAGATTCAAACGGTGGGGACTTTGCCGAAAGTGGGAAGCTCCGCGCCTGCATTCAAGCTGACGGCGGGCGATCTGTCGGATGTGGGACTCGATGTCTATGCCGGCAAGAAAAAGGTGTTAAACATCGTGCCGAGTCTGGATACATCGGTCTGCGCGTTATCCGCCCAGCGGTTCAATCGCGAGGCGGGCGGGTTGCCGGATACGGTGATTATCAATATTTCAGCCGATCTCCCGTTTGCCCAGAAACGTTTCTGCGAAAGCCAGGGGCTCAAGGCGGTGGTTAATCTCTCCACGATGCGTGCCCCGTCGTTCGGGCGCGACTACGGCGTGGTGATCACAACCGGCCCCCTGGCCGGATTACTCAGTCGTGCGGTGGTGATTTTGGACAAGCAGGACAAGGTGATCTACACCGAGCAAGTTCCCGAAATTGCCCAGGAACCCAATTACGAAGCCGCCCTCTTCGCCCTCAAGAAAACCTAATCACCCGTGGAGGTCGGTTTTGACGATGGCGCCGGGGAGGGTTGAGGTGTTGGGCCACAGTTTTCGGCCGGGATAGAGGCTGGAGTGGATTCCGGTGTGGACATGGTCGCCCATGATGGTGCCGAATTTCCGGCGGCCGGTGTCCAGTAACTGTCCCCCGGCCATGGAACGGTGCGTTTTACCGTCATGACGGAAATTGGCGGTGATGGTGCCCGCCCCGAAATTGACATGGCTGCAGATGATCGAGTCGCCGCAATAACTCAGGTGCCCGATGCTCGTTCGCTCCATGATGATGGAGTTCTTGATTTCTACGGCCTGTCCGATATGGCATCCATCGCCGATGCTCGTGGCACCCCTGATATAACAGTTGGGGCCAATCTTGCAGTCGGCGCCAATGATGACGGTTCCTTCGACATAAACGCCGGGCAGCAGGCGAGAGCCCTTGCCCAGGATCAGCGTTCCTTCAATGGTGGCCGCTGGACTGATGTCGCCTTCGATTCGGCCGTCCTGGATCGTCGCCATGACCTGTTCATGGATGGCCAGGAGATCCCAGGGATGGCGGATCAGGAAAGACTCTTTGTCCGGGGTCAGGTTTTTCGCCACCTGTGCCGGGTCGCCTATCCAGGCGAGGGCGACGCCTGAGGCATCGCGCAACACGGCAGGGATGTCGATTTTGCGCAGCTCCGCCAGCATGGATGCGGAGAGCCAGGCATCATTACGCATAAACAGGTCGCGAGCCGTTCCAGTTGTGGACAACGAAAATCCTGCCTTCACCAATCGTTCCCGCTGAAGTTCTGCGAGGGGCTGATTGGCGAGGGAAACCTCACCTAGAGTTCGGGTGCAGGTGATGGGCTCGCACCCTTTCGCAGGGCCGGTATCGGAGAGGATGGCCTTCATGTGTCGAGATCCTTGTGAACCGCGATCGTAAGCGCCTTAATCCAGGCATCCACCGCCTTCGGGGCCCTGGCTTCCACCAGTAACCGGATTTTATTTTCCGTTCCGGAGTAACGGACAATCAACCGCCCTTGGTTGCCGAGATCTTCCCGAGCCTGCTTGATGACGCGTGACAAGGTGGGGAGGGACTCGAGCGGCTTCCGGGCTTTCACCTTCAGGCTTACCAGTTTCTGGGGATACTCTTTCATGCAGTCGGCAAGTTCCGCCAGAGTGGTGTTTTTCTGCTTGAGCATTGTGAGAATTTGCAGGGCGGTGATGATGCCGTCGCCGGTGGTGGCGTGGTCCATCAGGATCACATGACCGCTTTTTTCTCCGCCGACATTGGCCCCGGTCTTGCGCATCCGCTCAATGACCTGCCGGTCGCCGACATCCGTCACATCGACCTTGATACCGGCCTTATTCATGGCTTCGATCAGGCCGAGGTTGCTCATGGTGGTGGCGACCAGGGTGTTATGGGTCAGGCGACCCTGATTTTTAAACGAAAGGGCGCACATGGCGAGGATGCGGTCACCGTCGACAACGCGGCCTTGCGCATCGCAGAAAATGATGCGGTCGGCGTCCCCGTCGAACGCAATTCCCACATCGGCCTTCTCTTTCTTGACGAGTTTTCCGACAGCCTCCGGGTGCATGGCGCCGCATTGGTTGTTGATGTTGTAGCCATCGGGTTCGACTGAGGCCTTGATCACCTTGGCGCCCAGTTCCTTGAAGATCAGCGGGGCGATGAAATAGGCGGCGCCGTTAGCGCAGTCCATGACCACCTTGAGTCCCTCGAGGTCATGATTCTTGATGGTGCTTTTGGCAAACTCGATGTAGCGCCCCCGGGCATCCTCAATGCGGTAAGCTTTGCCCAACTGGTCACTGCGAATATGCTCGCTGCTCAGTTCGCCGGAGTGGATGTGGCGGGTGATATCGGCCTCGATCAGATCGGAAATTTTGAATCCATCGCTTCCGAATATCTTGATTCCGTTGTCGTCAAAGGGATTGTGCGAGGCGGTGATCATCAGGCCGACATCGGCGCTCAAACTACGGGTGAGGTGGGCGACAGCCGGAGTGGGCACGGGGCCCACGAGCATAACGTCCACGCCCATGGAAACCAGACCCGCTGTCAGCGCGGTCTCGAGCATATAGCCGGACAACCGGGTGTCTTTCCCGATGACGGCCTTACAGGAGCCGTGTCCGGAGGCGCCGAGCACATGTCCCAGAGCCTTTCCGATTTGAAGCGCCACCTCAGGAGTAACAGGATAACAATTTGCCCGCCCTCTGATTCCATCCGTTCCAAATAATCGTTCCATCATGCTCCTTCCCATGATTCAAAACCAAGATGGGCGAATCCTAGTCTTTTGTGCTCAACATAACAACCCATCAACTTATAAATTCCGCAATATTATCCAGACATGGTCCCAAGGGTAGGGACGGCTCTCCGAGCCGTCCGCAGAGGCCTCGGAGAGGCATCCCTACCCTCATGAGGATAAATAACAACTTTTTCCCGACAGGCAGTCCTGCAGGGCGGTTTGCCAGGAGGGCAGGGTGATGGCGAAGGTCTTTTCAAGTTTGGCGCAGGACAGGACGGAGTAGGGGGGGCGTTTCGCCGGGGTCGGGTAGTCAGAGGTGGTG
>Ga0194062_1000377_pt1 | contig 18544 bp, 20 predicted proteins | sample SepL2225m_MetaG_FD_155481 | JGI IMG/M metagenome (GOLD analysis project Ga0194062, IMG submission 155481) | Anoxic zone freshwater microbial communities from boreal shield lake in IISD Experimental Lakes Area, Ontario, Canada - Sep2016-L224-25m | ecosystem: Environmental > Aquatic > Freshwater >... | reverse complement strand
CTGTGGTGAACAAAAACATCTTTGCCACCTTCTTGTTCAATAAATCCAAAACCTTTTTCATCATTGAACCACTTAACGGTACCTACAACTTGATCTGACATATCACACTCTTAACTAAAAAAAACGCCAATTTATGTTGGCTTTGCAAATTCCAGCTCCATGAAGAAGCCGACTCAAACTTTAACTACGGCTAAATAGTAGCACTAAAAATACAGCTAGAGCAAAAAACATTTTAATTAAATACGGAATATTATTGATCTAACAGCTTTGCTAGGTTCATTAATGTTCACAGGGTTTATTTAAGCTTAAATTTAAAGGTCGGAAGACGTTCAAAAAACTCATGCATAATAAGTGCTAAGACTATCAATCCCGAGCCTGTTACTACTTTTAGACTGAGCATTTCATGGTTAATAACGTGACCTAACAATAAACCTAGTAACGGGGTGATCAAGCTGATTAATGCAACGCGGGTAGCTGATAAATGCGTTAGCAGATAGAAATAGAAGATAAAGCCTATTGTGGTTGCTATCACACCTAAATAAATAATCGCTGCCAGACTGGTGGGTGTCCATAATGTTGGCCATTGACCATCAATTAGGCCCCAGGTAACCAGATAGGCAGGTAAAGCGATTAGCAAACCTCCGGTGACTTGATCACGAGCCGGTATTTTTGCACCCACGCACTTTATCAAAACCGAGCAGACGGCTTGTAATCCTGCAGAGAACAGGACAGCGCCAATCCCCAATACCGCGCTATGACCTAATTGTAAGGCTGAACCGAACATAACAACCAGCCCGCCAATTCCTAGGCTATATGAGAGTAATTTGCTTGGAGTGAGGCTACGCTCTCCCAGGAAAATAGCGGCTAATAAAGCGGTTATGAGTGGCGTTAAACCAAACATGACCGAAATCCAGCCAGACGGAATAAATTGAGCCGCCCAGTAGACTGGGAGCATGCAGCCGTAGATTTGTAAAGCTACAGCAAGATACGTTAACAAGGCTTTGGGATGCCAGGCTAAGGGTTGTCGGGTGAACAAGAGTGCTAATAATAAACAAGCTGTTCCAATGCTCATTCGGGCTGTGACACCGAATAGAAAGCCTGGGCCTTCACCACTCCATTTGATCGCTAGAGGGGTTGTTGTCCAAAGCAAAACAACAGTAAGATAAGTTAATGGAATGCGCATTAGGGTAAATACACACTCCATCTCATGCCACCCAGTTCAGCACTGGTACCGCCTTCAAGCGTGCCGCCCAGTAGGCTGATTATTTCATGAACGACAGTAACGCCAATGCCGTGGCCATGAATATTTTCATCAGCACGTATGCCTCTTTTTAGGATGTCATTAAATTTCCCCACGGGTATTCCTGGGCCATCATCTTCAATCTGAAGTAATAAACCATAGTTGCGTCTATTTTTACGCGGATTAAGATTGATGGTAACTTTGACTGAGTGATGGCACCATTTGCAGGCGTTATCCATTAGGTTTCCAATAATTTCGTATAAATCACCTTCTTCACAATAGATTAAATGCTGTTCAGGGATCTCCAATTCAAAAGTAAGGCCTTTCTCGATGTATACTTTATCGAGAGAGGATTTAATTTTCATAATGACCTTGCTGATATCAATACTCTTAATAGCTTTAAGCTCCGCCTTAGCAGCCGCCTTTTGTAATTGATATTCAACAATTTGATTCATTCTTGAAATCTGCTCTTGAACGGTTTCTTTGTTATCACTGAAAGATTCAACACAGCCCCGTAATATAGCCAATGGTGTTTTTAAACTGTGGGCTAAATCAGCCAGGTTATTTCTATATCTGTCTAATTGCGCGCGCTCATGAACTATAAAAGCATTAAGATTGCTGGCCAGTCCGGCTAGTTCAGTTGCATAAACGCCATCTAAGAGCGTCTTATGACCTTGATCAACTTCTTCAAGGTCATTGACGATGTCTCGAAGTGGTTTTAAACTCCAGCGCAATAATACAAACTGAATAATGACTAAGGTCACTCCTATTGCCAGTAGCCAGATTCTTAATAGGTCTCTTAAATGCTCGATTTGCGTACTTACAAATCGTGCATCTTCAGTCACGGTAAATATAAATTCCCGCTCAATCCCATTGCTGCTTTTTAAAATGACATCCGAATGGACGGCATAACGATCATGTTTAACAACGACAAATTCTGAGATACCAGCAGTTAACTGATTAGGCGGTATCAGTTCCTCAAGTCCAATCGCCGATTGAGAACGCCAGACGGTATCCTTTTTAGCCTGTTGGATAAAGCCATATAAACCTGATCCCGGAGTTTCAAAGCGTGGCTCAGGGAGTAAAGGGGGCATGATCAAATCGCCAGATTCGTTTAATTTTGCTGCGGATAAAAGTGCATAAACCTGAACTTGTAATCGATCTTTTAAGGCTTGCTCAGCACTGTGACGGAAGCCTTGCTCCAGAATGATGGCGACTAGGGTAAAGAATATTGCTAGTACAAAACCTTCTGTCACTAATAAGCGAAAGCTTAGGGATTTTCTGCGCATTTAAGAAACGCCAGACCCAATCCGGTAACCACGACCACGCAATGTTTCAATCGGTTTACGTGTTCCGTCAGGATCCAGTTTTTTTCTTAAGCGACCAATAAAAACCTCAATAACATTGCTGTCTCTATCAAAGTCTTCATCGTAGATGTGTGCGGTTAAAACAGTTTTTGAAATTAATTCGCCTTTACGAAACATAAGATATTCTAAGACCTTGTATTCAAATGCTGTTAATTCCAGTTTTGTGCCAGAAACAAAGACTTCTTGTGCCATAGTATTAAGTTCAATGTTGTCATGAGTTAATACAGGATGCGCCTGTCCAGCTGAACGTCTGATTAATGCGTTTATTCTGGCCAGTAATTCTTCGTATTGGAAGGGTTTTACCAAATAGTCATCTGCTCCTGCCTCTAGGCCTTCTACCTTTTCCTGCCAACGACTTCGGGCAGTCAGAATTAAAATAGGCGTGGTGATTTTTTCTTTACGTAAGCGTTTGATCAGTTCTATACCTGAAAAATCAGGAAGTCCAATATCAATAATAGCGACATCAATAGGATACTCTTTACCCATGAAGTAGCCATCGCTTCCAGTATGGGAACTGTCAACAGCAAATCCTTTATTCACTAGATATTGTTGGATTTGATTACAGAGGGTTATTTCATCTTCAACGATAAGAATGCGCATGGGATCTCTTGGGATGGTTAATTGTTGCCAGTTTCTGTGCGGAAAACTTGAGACATTTCATTGAGTAAAGGATGAATGGATACAAGCTTGTCGGGTGCGATAGGCAGATAGATTCTTTTTTAGCATATATTTTACTTGAATAGACATTGTTAAGACTATAATTCTCCACTGTTGTTAAAACCCTTGTGTTAAATATAAAATTGAGGTGTTATCTATGAGTCAATCAGTTTACGAAGGCAGTGGTACTCCAATTACGATGCAAAATGGTTTATTGGTTGTACCTGATAACCCCATTATTCCCTATATTGAAGGGGACGGGACAGGTCCTGATATCTGGCGAGCTACGGTACGTGTTTTAGATGCCGCTGTTGAAAGTGCTTATGCTGGGGAAAGAAAAATTCATTGGTTTGAAGTGTATGCTGGTGAAAAGGCAAATACTCTGTTTAACACTTGGTTGCCTGATGAAACGGTGTCGGCCTGTCGAGATTTTTTAGTCTCTATTAAGGGGCCGTTGACTACACCGATTGGAGGAGGTATCCGGTCTTTGAATGTGGCACTGAGGCAAATGCTGGATATGTATGTTTGTTTGCGTCCAGTGCGATGGTTTAAAGGCGTGCCCTCTCCGGTTAAAAATCCTGGAGCTGTTGATATGGTCATTTTTAGGGAAAATACCGAAGATATCTATGCGGGATTGGAGTTTGAGCAAGGCAGCGATGATAACAAATTATTGATGAAGTTATTGCAGGAAAACTTCCCTAAACAATTTAGCAAAATCCGTTTTCCAGAAACATCAGGTATTGGTATTAAGCCCGTTTCACAGGAAGGTACTGAGCGTTTGGTTCGTTCAGCCATTGAATATTGTTTGCTTCAGAAGCGAAAAAGTCTCACGATTGTGCATAAAGGTAACATTATGAAGTTTACCGAAGGTGCCTTTCGTAATTGGGCGTATGCACTTGCAGAACGGGAATACCCTGATCAAACCTATACATGGTCGCAATGGGAAAGAACGAAAGCTCAGTCGGGTGAAGAGGCCGCAAACAAAGAGCAGGCTGCAGCCTTCGCTCAGGGACGCGTGTTAATAAAAGATGCTATCGCGGATATTGCCTTGCAACAGGTATTAACACGCCCGGAAGATTTTGATGTCATTGCGACATTAAATTTAAATGGTGATTATTTATCCGATGCATTGGCTGCACAAGTAGGAGGTATTGGAATTGCACCAGGGGGGAATATTAATTATTCAACCGGTACTGCTGTCTTTGAAGCGACTCATGGCACAGCACCTAAATACGCCAATCTTGATAAAGTTAATCCAGGCTCATTAATCTTGTCGGGTGAAATGATGCTGCGTTATATGGGTTGGACTGAAGCGGCTGATGCTATTATTAATGCCATGGATGCAGCGATTGCAAGTAAGCGAGTCACGTATGATTTTGCCCGTTTGATGGATAGCGCAGTTGAAGTTAAATGTAGCGAATTTGCAGATGTGTTGATTGAGAGCCTTTTTAACCTTAAACAATAATCGATATAATATTGAACGAATGAAAGTATTTAATATCCTCACCGTTAGTATATGACTCATTAGGATCAGACAATGACTAAAGAAATTATCCAGACTAATAAAGCACCTAAAGCAATAGGAACGTATTCGCAAGCCGTAAAAGTGGGGCAGACGGTCTATCTTTCAGGACAGATTCCTTTAGTTCCTGAAACAATGATTATTGTTGAAGGGGATATTACTGCCCAGATTACCCAAGTGTTTGAGAATTTAAAAGCTGTTGCTGAAGCCGCAGGCGGTGACTTCTCTGATTTTGTGAAGCTCAATGTATTTCTAACGGATCTATCTCATTTTCCTTTGGTTAATGAAATTATGGGACATTACTTTCAAGAGCCTTATCCCGCAAGGGCTGCAGTTGGTGTGGCTGCGTTGCCTAAAAACGTAGCGGTTGAAATGGATGGTATTATGTTTTTGAAGGAACAAGAATATCCTGCCTCTTAATGTTTGAAAGATTAGTCCCTCCAGTCATTACACAGTGAATGATCTAAATCAATCAGTTTCTGTATTGACTGGGGTCGGTGCTCAAACTAAAAGCCGCTTAGAAAAACTGGGTATCCGTGTTATTCAGGATCTTATTTTTCATCTACCACTAAGATACGAAGATCGGACACGTGTTTATCCTATTGCTTCTTTGTCCGCAGGTATGACTGCACTCATTTGTGGTTGTGTCGAATTCGTTGATATTTTGTCTAAAGGCAGAAAAAGTTTAGTGTGTAGAGTGACAGATGATACTGGCCTTATCACACTAAAATTCTTTCACTTTAGTGCTAATCAACACAATATGCTTAAGCCAGGTACTTTAATCAGTTGTTTTGCTGAAGTGCGTTATGGTTTTGGTGGTTTGGAAATGGTTCATCCTGATTATCAGATCATTTCTAATCCGGATGCTGAAATTACCGAAGCACGTTTAACGCCTGTCTATCCTTTAACCGAGGGGCTGAGTCAAGGTACGATAAGAAAAGCTGTCAAACATGCGTTAACACTTTGCTATCATCAGCCGAAGTTATTAATCGATTGGATTCCTGAGCAGACTTTAAGACAATATGCTTATCCAACGCTTTCGGAAGCCGTAAACACTTTGCATGCGCCTGATGATTCCATTTCTACTGAGGCACTTCTTAGTGGAAATGTTCCAGCACTTAAAAGACTAGCCTTTGAGGAATTGCTGGCTCATCATTTAAGTCTATGTATTAGCCGAAATAAAACGAAAGCTTGGCAGGCACCTGTTTTTGGTGGGAGGAATAAATTAGAGCAGGTTGAGCAGTTTCTAAATGCCTTGCCTTTTAAATTTACGGGGGCTCAACAACGTGTTATTGCAGAGATTGAAGCAGACTGTTGTTTGCCTCAGCCAATGATGCGTCTGATTCAAGGTGATGTCGGTTCAGGTAAAACCGTTGTTGCCGCTTATGCGGCATTATTGGCATTAACTGCGGGGTATCAAGTCGCAGTGATGGCGCCGACAGAATTATTGGCAGAACAGCATAAGCGTAATTTTAGCGCGTGGTTTGAATCCTTTCAGGTTAGCGTTGTATTCTTGACGGGGCAAATTAAGGGTAAAGCTCGTAAAGAAATTCTACAAGGTTTAGCTGATGGATCAGTCGATATTATTATTGGAACTCATGCATTATTTCAGGAAAGTGTCTTGTTTCATCAACTCGGTCTGGTGATTATTGATGAACAACATCGTTTTGGAGTCAATCAGCGTTTGGCTTTGAGAGAAAAAGGACAAAAAGGTAATATCAGACCTCACCAATTAGTCATGACAGCCACTCCAATTCCACGAACGTTAGCGATGTTGCAATACTCTGATTTGGATATTTCTATTATCGATGAGTTACCGCCCGGTAGAAAGCCAATTGTCACGAGTGTTATTCCGTCTGAACGGCGTGCTGAGGTTATTGATCGAATTAACAGTTGGGTTAGCAAAAAGCGACAAGTGTATTGGGTGTGTACTTTAATAGAAGAGTCGGAGATTTTAGAGTGTGAAGCAGCCGAGAAAACCGCTGAATTTTTAACTCTTGCATTACCTAACGTTCGCGTTGCTTTGATTCATGGGCGAATGAAAAGTAGTGAGAAAGAAGCGGTCATGCTGTCGTTTAAAAATCATGAAATTGACTTGTTAGTTGCCACTACCGTGATTGAAGTGGGTGTTGATGTTCCGAATGCGGGCGTAATGATTATCGAAAACCCAGAGCGCCTTGGGTTGTCTCAGTTGCATCAATTACGTGGTAGGGTAGGGCGAGGGGAGGATGATAGTTACTGTTTACTGATGTATCAATCTCCTTTATCAGATACGGCACGTCAGCGTTTGGGTATTTTAAGGGATAGCAATGATGGCTTCATTATTGCCGAAAAAGATTTGGAGTTGCGAGGTCCCGGAGAAGTAATGGGGACTCGGCAAACTGGCGCTATTAACTTTAAAATTGCAGATTTAGCAAGAGATGCTGATTTGCTTCATAATATCCCACGGGTTGGTGAGCAGATTTTTAAGCTATCACCTCAGGCCATACAGCCCTTATGTGAGCGTTGGCTTGGTACATCTACTGAATATGCAGAGGTTTAGCTTAGTTTGACTACTCAAAGTGTTTTATTTACTAAAGAGCCGTTATGGCTGGAAAATCGTCAAGGCACACGCCATAAATTACCCGTCAATGTCCAATCATGGACTTATGAATCTGGCTCATTAACACAGCGATTGAGGAATTATTATGGTTCTGGTGTTGCTGTTAAGATTTTGTTTCATCGTTGGCAAACGCCTTTTTTAAGTGAGCGTCGTTTGCTTAAGTTACCTGAGCATCATTACAGTTTGATACGTGAAGTCTTGCTGCATGTGAATGATAAGCCATTGATATTGGCAAGAACCATTATCCCTTCAGCTACTATTAAAACCGCAAAAAGTAATTTATCGAAATTGGGTACTCGTCCATTAGGGGAAGTCATTTTTTCTTACCCTAAGTTAGAGCGTATAGCGATGGATGTGACTTTGATTGATCTTCCGACCTGGACTTCATTAGTCATTGAACAAGAAGAGATTATTCATCCGATATGGGGTCGTCGAACAATTTATGCGATTGAACATAAGAGGATGCTGGTCAGTGAGTTTTTTTTGCCAGAGGTGATACGGAATTTATAGGCTATCAATTTATCTTATGGGTATGATTTGATTAATACCCTGAAAATTTCAGTGTCAGAATGAATTAGTATCAACATGAGTTATTAAAAATAATTTTTGTTGATGAGATAATTCTCCCAAAATGTTATATAATCGCTTAGATAAGGGGGTGTTAGCTCAGTTGGTAGAGCAGTGGACTCTTAATCCATAGGTCCGGGGTTCGAGTCCCCGACGCCCCACCAATAAAATCAAAGGCTTAGAGTAAAATCTAGGCCTTTTTTATTGTCTGAAAATAAAAATGGCGCACTCATGGCGCACTTCAAAATAAATCATCATAATAAACCGCAATACTTGCCGACAATTTAGACATTAAAAAGCCGCATGGTTAGCGGCTAGTTTGGTGTGTTAACAGGGTTATCTAATCTTATTTATTTTTGCCTTATTTTCGATTATCTATTTTATAAAAATAATTAACCACTGCTCGAATGTCCTCAAGTTCTTTAATTGCGGACTCAATGACGTAAAACATACCATCATCACTCATTCTAGGCCCCCTCTCACATTCATCCACAAATTGACCGCTCATCATTTCTAAAGACCCTGTTGCTCTGCTTACCATGTTCCCCACGATATCAGATAATGTTCTTGCGTTAATAGCTTCATTTTCTTGGAGTAACAATCTGTGACTGAAGTCTATGCTTAACTTTTGTCCAGCTTGATTGTTTTGGGCTTCGGTATTTGTGTTCATGACTTGCTCGCTTATGGAGTTATAAGCCGATAACAGAATAGTCTGGTGTCGGGCTGAATCAGGTTGGCGTACCGGCACATCACCGGCGCGTATTTCTACGCCCCAACTCAACCCAACATAAAGTTGAGCTGAATTTTACACAATAAAAAACCGCTTGAAGCGGCATTGTGCCGATGTGATACTGGACGCCAATCCAGTGCTTCAATGTGTGAAGCCGTGGGTATTGTGTGCCGTATGGGTGGGTGTGTCAATAGCTTATATAACCGCCACTACTGTTAGTGTTCCTTTTGCCTTCTCAACCCTTACCGCGTCTATGATTAGCTGTTCCTTTTGACTCTAAATAGAAGTCTATCACCCAGTCAAAGAGTAGTAGCCGCTCATTAATACAATTGATACCATTATTTTCTTTAGTAATAGACTAATTTTAACTTCCTGAGTTGCGCGTAAACTGCGCGAAAACTGAGCGAAAAGAAAGCCTGTAAGCCTTGATATACCTGAATTCGTCTGCGCTAAAATTGCGCAGAAAGGCAATGTTCTGATACGTTGAGCATCTTGGCGGCTTCTGCTCTGGTTGGTTCCTGCAAATTTGCAGTTACCGACTGATTACCTCTAAATGAGTTTTTGCTAAGATTAGCCAACTTAGCCGCCACCATAGCCCGTTGAGATTCATTAAGGTGTCTACGGTGTAGGTTCCATAAGATAGTATCAATGGTGATATTGACTCATTTTGCTTGTTTCAGAATATTTTAAATTGTTATTACCCCCTACTGACTAAACCGACTAAACTGACTAAAGGGGGTTTTGTCGGTTTTGTCAGTGCAGGGTAAGCGTGTTTTATAGAAAAAAAGGATTGATTGAATACTCAGGTAATGGAGGCCGTCCGGTTAAAGGTTTCGGTTTTCTTTGCATCATCAACCAATTTTCTTCAATCAGGATATTACAGGCCGCTTCAATATCTGCCTTATCCTTCAAACCGTGCCAACTTTTGCGCTCAATATCCCTAGTTGTAAATGGACTGGGTAAACACTTGGCTTTTATCTTCTCTGACAATCTAACCGCCGCTTCATGTTCTGGACTTGCAGTCATGGCATAAATGCGCCGTGCATGGCTTTCTAGGTACTTGCACCAATCAACGGCTAACTGTGCGGACTTGGCTGTAACACTGCCTTTAATCTTACCGTCTGCAATATCAATACAATGAAATATCAAAGCTAGTGAAGGCATCAAAGAACGGTATTTTCCAAAGTGTTCACACATTAAAGGGTTTTCTTCTTTCTTGATTTTGATTGTTTGTAATTCAGCCAACCAATCATTAAAGATTGCCTGTCCTGCCTCATCGAACCGAAAGAATGGGCGCTTATCATATTCGCCTTTGATTGCCCCATATTGAGTGAAGTCTAATTCAGCCAATGCTTTCATAATATCAAAAGCACGCTGTTTCTCTGCCTTGTTGGGCTTGGTGTCGATTAACTGCCAGTCTTTCGGCTCTTCCGGCCATACAGCTAATTGTAAGCGTTGTACAAGGCCGTCATTGTTCCCTTTGTTAGCTTGGTACAGGTATCGCGCTAACTTGTCTGGCTGTATGCCGCCAAGTAAGCTGATACATATACTCTTAGCATCCGTTACACCCCGTCCTATCTTTACATCAGTATAAGAACCATCACCGTTCCAGCCCTCAAGAAAATACGCTCGCTCATCACTCCCTTGTTCTGTGTCCCATTTAGCCAATAGGCCCGTTAACTCATCTCTAAAGACTAATATGCCGCGTTCGTTTTGAACCTGAAGCATGGTCATAGATTGAACACTGGTTTCATTCGTCTTAAATAGTCTGCGGGTAACTTCGGGTTCCGCGTCTTGTGACAATTGCATATAATCAGCTTTTAACTTCTGAATATCATCACCCTGAACAACCCTGTCTTTACCATTACCCTTTGTAGCTTTAGATAATTGCGACTTTAAATCATCCAGCATGGCTTTATTAGCGAGGCTATCAAATTCAACCCCAGCCTTTTCCGCTTCGTACTGTTCACCGTACTCAGACTGCAAACGCTCCAATAGACTCATGGGTTCTTTCATACTCGGTGTTTTCAATACTACGCTAGGCCGTCCGATACAAGCGCCCCACACATTGGGTATGACTTCCCAATCATCTAAGCGTTTGGGCCTAATGGAACAACCTGAACCGATCAATGAACCAATAATGACAAGGGTCGTTGCAACACTAAAGTCTTTCGGGGTCTGCATCCGGTAACTAACATCTGTTAACCAAAGCTTGAACGTCTCGGGTATCAACCTATCTTCTAAGACTTGAACGGGTGGCGTTTCGCTTTCAATCTTGTTTGGTTTTTCCCATAACCCCCCACTGACAAAACTGACAGAACCGACTAAACCCCAACTTTCCGGTATTGCTTCGGCGTTTTTCAATTCTGTTTTTAACTCATCCTTCAATCCACTATGTAGGCTTTCAGGAATAAGTGAATAGCCGTCCCAATCATCAACCCAACTTTGCAGCCAGTCCACCACGTCCCCCTTATCAGGTAGCCCCGACAATCTAAGGATTTTTATTATCGGTGGTTCTGGTAAATCAATAAGCGCCCTGTAAACATCTTGAATATACTTTTCCCCTGCCTCGTCATTATCGGGTAGCAAGTAAACGGCTTTATAACCACTCAGCGGCAACCAGTCGGCTTTTAAGGCCGACTGACTGCCTCCCAGACTGGTTAAAGCGGTAACGCCTATATGTTGTAGTGCCTCTGCTGATTTCTCGCCCTCAACGATAAAAACAGCCCTATCTTTTGGGTGCGTTGCCAATCTATCTAATCCAAACAAGGGTCGTGGGTTTAACTCAATACCCGCTAACCAGTTTGTCGCATTACCTTTGAAGAAGGGTACAATGTCTTTTTTACCCTCCCCATCCTGATACCTACCTACAACCCCTAAGGGTGCGCCATCCGTAGAGCAATAAGTCCAAGCATAAACCAAAGGCTTACCCTGATAATTTTGAGCAATTCCATTCATAGTAGGCCCCAATCATCTGCAAGCTTTGCCAGTGCTTCGACAAATTGAAGTCCATACAATGACATTACAAAGGCGATTACATCACTCCCCGCCATACCACAAGCAAAGCATTTAAAAGCGCCTGTTGTTAGATTAACCCTAAAGCTTCCCGCTTGATTATCAGCATGGAATGGACAAAGGCCGCCATTATTCCAATCGACTCTTTTTAATGGTGCGTTGGGTAGCTCATGACGGTAAAAATCTAACGCTGTAATAGAGTTCTTGATAAAATCAGCATTGAGTTTATGTGAATGGGCTTTTCCGGTATTGCTGTACCGGATAGCCTTGTTAGCTTTTGTCATGATTACCACCTCTCTCAAACCGTTGTACTGCATCAATAAAACGGGTTAATCGTTCGCCCATATCATCTTTTAGCGTTGCTAATAGCTCCGGCTCTATTGAGTACCTACCATAAGTTGCAACACGCCTAGTTTTATCGCTGGTGAGTGAGGTTTCTTCTGTGGTCGTTATAATCCAACCGTGTCTATTTCTTAGTCTCTCTATCGGGCCAGATAGCCTGTAACTGGCAGTCTGCTTTTGAAAGTCCTTGTGAGTAATTCTCTCTCCTATTAAGAGTAGAACTAATGCTCTGGCCACTAACGTGTTGTATTTTGGCAATGTAGGCGTATTCATTTAGCCGCCCTATCAATATCTCGAATCTTCCCAAGATTTGTAATTTTGCCGTTAGCATTGATGATAGACACCTGCACCTCTAAATGCTCATCATCAGCTAATGACTTCACTGCTGTTTCAATAATATCTGTATAGCGTTTAGCCCTGCTAGGTGCTGGAGTATTGGTTAAGCTACTTTGGTCTGGTGATTGAATCCATGCAAAGAACTTAGCCTCGTCTATAAGAACCTTTCTTCCAAGTCTAACAATCGCCCCTGATTTGGCAAGGCCGTTTGTGTGCTCCGCAAAGATTAAAGCTCTGACCCCGCCTGTTGTAAATGCGGGGTGTTTTTCGATCAATTGATTTACTGTTAAATAAATTAAGATTGCCATTTGATATGTCCGATAATCGCCGTAATATTGCGGCTGAACATATTTAAAGCCCTGTTTTTTCCCGATTCTTCAATCGGTAAAACTGGGAACATAGCTGGGAACGCTTTAGGGAATTTTGCCTGTTTTTTACTATTGACAGTGTTTTGTTATGGCTTGCTGTTGAATATGCTCACCTTGTTTAAAACAGTCTTTTTTGTCATTCTGCCTGTTGTTCCGGCGCTTGTTTTCCAGCTAAAACCCGCATCCTTTCCCGCACTGTAATGCTCTACAATCGGGCTTCCTGTTTTATTCACATATTTTTTCAACTTAGCAAAGAAAGCCACCCCGCCCAGCTTGCCTTCATTAATCCAAGTTTCTCTTAACCAAGCCACTAATTCCCGTTCCTTCGTCTCTGTCCCTGCATGGCTAACTAAGGCATCATCCTTAACTGCTTCGGTCTTTTCTGTATCTGGCTTTAGCCTTGTCATACCATTTTTTAACTCAAATTCTTCAACATCTTCTTGATAGGTAAAACAGTGGATAAAGTTTTCAATAGCAGCTTTGGCAATCTCTTCATCATTATTAAGTAAAAAGTCTCTACCTTGTGTAATTGTTGCTGGTTTAGGTAAAACGGGATTATTAATCCAATATTTTCTATTCCAATTCTCTGCACTTTCATAGAACCGCTTTACATCCTCGCTGTTTATTTTTAAATAGCTTCTTTCTTCGATGTCTACGTCATCAACATCAAAGAGTGAGGGTCTTATCTCTGTTACCAGTAATGTCTTGGCGTAAATCGGTAAATCCCCATCTTCAATATAATGAATGATAGTGCTCTCTGAGCAATTCCACCGTTCAGCTAGTTCTTTTATCGAGTATCTTCTTATATTATTCAATGACATCACACGCCCCCGAAAATCTTTTCATTCATCGAGGCAACCACATTACTTACGTGACCATCTGAAAGGTGCGCGTAGCGTTTAACCATGCTTAATGTTTTATGTCCTAACACTTCGGCTATTTCGGCCAATGAAGCCCCATTCATAGCTAAATATGACGCGGTGCAGTGTCTTAAATCATGCCATTTAAAATCTTTAATTTCGGCGCGTTTCATGGAATTTGTGAAGGCCTTTCTTAAATCAACTGGCTGTTGGGGGTTTAGCGTGCTTGGGAATAACAAAGGGGTATCTATACGCCTAATCTTGGCATGTTCTTGTAATAAAGATAAGCCTAGGCCGGACAATGGAACGCGCCGCCTGTCTCCGTTCTTGGTTTCATGTAGGATTAGATAGCCGTCTTTAAGGTTCACATCGGACCATTTCAATTCCATTAACTCAGCTTGTCTCATGCCAGTAGATAAAGCCAATATAACGCAAGGGTAGAGCATAGTGCTTGGTGATTCTTTACAGGCTTTTAATAGGCTTTCCCTTTCATCATCATCAAGGAATCGAACGCGCCCACGGGGTTCTGTTGGTTTTTTAACCTTACCCATGGGTGATGATTCCAACCATTCCCACTCATTCACGGCGATAGTAAAGGCATGGGATAAAGCCGCCATGTATCGAACCACCGTGGCGGGTGCGCGTATTTCGCCGCGTGGTGTTGTTTCAGTGAGTAGCTTATCTCTACATTCGACAATTAAAGCGGGTGTTATATCGGCTAAAACATAGCAACCTAATTCAGCCTTCCAGCGTTCAAGTTGTGGACGCTGTGCATAGGCTTGTTTAGGTTTCTTGGGTAATACATCCTTAATATATCTGTCTACCAAATCGCCTAAAGTGTGCTTTTTAGCTTCGGTTGTTTTGAAGTGTCGGCCTTCTCTAATAGCACTCTCGGTATCTTGCACCCACTTCTTGGCGTCAGTTTTTCGCTTGAAGGTAGCGCGTTGTGCTGGGTAGCCTTTCAGTCTAACTTCGGCTCTATAGCTCTTAGTTCCATCTTGTGCGGTGCGTTCTGTGATGGTTGCCATAATTGTTCCTGTAGTAGGGTAACAATTGGCTTTCTGATATGATACTTACAGCCATTGCTTAACCTGAATTTAAGTTATTGGTAAGGCCCTGTAGGTGGTGGTACACCTTCGGGGCCGCTTTGTTTCTAGGGTTACAGTATACACCTGTGGCGCACTCATGGCGCAATTGAATATAAAAACAGGGCATAAGTGGCAATAACTGACAAGAAGACAAATAGACTAAGTTATTGATTTAGATATTATTGATTGTTGCTGATTGTTGTGGTTTTTGGCATTACCTAGACTCTTAATCCATAGGTCCCGAGTTCGAGCCTCGGACGCCCCACCAATAAAATCAAAGGCTTATAGTTAAATATAAGCCTTTTTTATTGTCTGTAAATAAAAGTGTCCCAATTTTGTCCCATTTCAAAATAAATCATCATAATAAACCGCAATCCTTGCTAAAATTTCAGTCGAAAAAAGTCCACTAACAATCAGCATTGTTTTATTACTCCGAAAAATAAAATACAAATACCAAAAATTAATTTATAGTACATAAGTTTGAAAAAAAATAGGATAGTATTGCTTATTTATATTATTTGGAGAGGGTATGCAAAGTTACGTTATTTCTATACCAAAAGGCACTCTATTCTGTAATGCAACTGGCTCTTCGCAAGATACGAGGAAGTCTAACTGGATAAAATATTGGAAAGATTATTCAGGTCATCGAGGAAGCTATGATATCAAATGTTGCTCAGCAGGCTGTGGGAATCAAGCTAAATATGGTGGGCATGTTTATTTTCGTTCAAATGAAATAAATTTGAGCAGGTATCTTTGTATAATTCCTATTTGTAAGACCTGTAATGATGATAAAGACTGTAACTATAACAAAGCAGGTAATAATTTATGGTTTGTACTAAGACGGAATATTAATGCCTTACAACTACCATATCTAGGCAAGAGACCAACTAGTGCAGATGAGTGGAAAGAACTTTATGGTAATTTGCCTCATACATAAATCTAACTAACCGAAGGCATTACTGCTTGGTTAATTTGTATAAAAATGGGTCAATTTAATTACAAATTTTGCTTACGATAACAAGCATCACCTGAGAAAGCTTCGAGTGACGGATATTTATCGGCAGCCCCTTCCAACACCTCGTTCTTCGCTGGGATACTGGGTTGTAACACTTTGCGCATCAATAATACCATAACTGGGGCATGTCCTGCGCCCAGCTTTTTGCCGATGAAAGGCCGTTAAACGACCCTGGCACTTTTCCCATATGCCACATTTGTTCCACTTACTAAAATGATCGTATACAGTTCGCCAGGGCGGAAAATCATTTGGCATCAACCGCCACTGAAGCCACATATTAACAATATACAGAATAGCGTCAATAATGGTTTTTTGGAATGCTTAATTCCACTTCCGTGTTTGCTGCAGGGTCAAAATACACATTTATTAGGTACCACTCTGCATCACTTAGGTCACTTCTGTACGCCATTTCTCGCTTGCCGTCATAATTCCTTGACTTTAACAGAAAGCATTTTGCCAGACAGCTTCTGAAGGTGTTTTAAGTTTTCCAGCATGTGCGTAACCGCCTGCATCTACAACGGCAAGCAAGCTGCGCCATTGCTCAAGGGTAATTTGAAATACCATCTAAACCTATCTAATTTTTAGACCATTAATAGCAGATCATTATACTTTTTTATCATCTCAATAAGGAGTGTAATAGCTCCATTTTAAATACTATAAAGAAATATCATGAAAAACGAACGACAACTTAAATTAAGGAACCTTACCATGAAACGCATTACCTTTTTGATTATGGCAGCCGCTATTTCAGCCCCAGTCTTTGCTGCGCCAGAAACGTATGTCATCGACAATACCCATACTTATCCACGGTTTTCCTACAGCCACTTTGGTTTCTCGACTCAGTTAAGTCGCTTCGACAAAACTTCTGGTAATATCGTCATTGATCGCGAAGCGAAAATAGGTTCTGTTAGCGTCACTATTGACACTACTTCGGTTGATACCGGTTATCCTTTGTTCAACGAACATATACAAGATGCTGACTTTCTGAATACGGCAAAATATCCCACCGCTAATTTCACCTCCAGCAAAGTCAATTTCGAAGGCGATAAGGTTTCGTCAGTCGATGGAACCCTTACTCTAAAAGGCATCAGCAGGCCAGTAACACTGACGCTGACCTCATTTCAGTGTATGCCGCATCCGATGCTTCAAAAGGATGCCTGTGGAGCCAATGCAACAGCCGTTGTTAAGCGCACGGATTTCAACATGGGCAAATATGCACCCAACGTGGGTGACGAAGTGACGTTGACTATTTCGGTTGAAGCGGTTAAAAAATAAATTCTTTGTGTTTAAATATTCTAGGAGAACAACATGACTAAAGTCGCAGTAGTATTCCATAGTGGTTACGGCCATACTGTTAAACAAGCTGAAGCAGTAGCACAAGGCGCCAAGGCTGAATTAATAGCCATTGATGCAGAGGGCAATATTACCGAAGCACAATGGGCTAGCTTGAGTGCAGCCGACGCTATCATCTTCGGTTCCCCAACCTATATGGGAACTGTCAGTTGGCAATTTAAGAAGTTCGCCGATGCGTCCTCTAAGCCTTGGTTTAGCCAGCAATGGAAAGATAAAATATTTGGTGGATTTACTAATTCTGCCACCATGAATGGCGATAAGCATTCTACTCTGCATTATTTCTTTACCCTGGCTATGCAACATTCAGGGGTCTGGGTTGGAACAGGTCTAATGCCATCCAATAATAAAGCAGCTCAGCGTGATGATGTGAACTACGTCGGTTCTTTTGCGGGAGCTATGATGCAAACCCCATCTGATGCTAGCCCAGATGAAGTCAATGGAGGCGATTTGGAGACAGCTAGATTGTATGGTGCGCGTGTTGCAGAAGTTGCAAGTAAGTTTAAAGGTAACTGATTAGAGAAGCACTATGTTGAAACTAAGAAAATCTGCAGATCGTGGTTATGCCGATCATGGCTGGCTGAAAAGCTACCACTCGTTTTCATTTGCCGATTACTATGATCCAAATTTTATGGGCTGGGGTAATTTGCGGGTGATTAATGAAGACCGTATTGAGCCAGGTACTGGCTTTGGTAAGCACAGCCATCGCAATATGGAAATTATTAGCTACATTCTTTCGGGTGAACTTGCCCATCAGGATAGCATAGGCAATATTAAGGCGATTCCACAGGGCGATGTGCAGCGTATGAGTGCCGGTAGGGGTGTGACGCACAGTGAGTTTAATCATGCTGAAGGCAGCGCAACGCATTTTTTGCAGATTTGGATCGAACCCAATGCGCAGGACATCCAACCGGGTTATGAACAAAAAACGATTCCAGTAACAGAGAAGCTGGGGATTTTACGGTTAGTTGCATCACCCACAGGAGAACAAGGCTCTGTAGTGATTCATGCCGATGCTAAACTCTATGCGGGATTATTTAATGGTGATCAAACAGCCGACCTGATATTGAATCCATACCGAAAGGCTTATGTTCACTTGATTCATGGAGAACTTAAGGTGAATGGTCAAAAAATCAGTTCCGGCGATGCCCTATTGCTGGAGCAAGAAAGCCAGATCCAGATAACGGATGCCAAGAAGGCCGAAGTATTGGTATTTGATTTGGCACCTTAACCAAAGTTTATAGGTATTAAGTTAAACATGAGCAACGAAGCAAATAATCGACAAGGTTCTGTTTTATATCTTTCTCATGGAGGAGGCCCGCTGCCCCTGCTGGGCGATAAAAGCCATCAGAATATGATAGATTTTCTTAAAGCGGTTACGCCAACGCTGATAAAGCCGTCTGCCATTTTAGTCATTAGTGCACATTGGGAAGAAAATAAGCCGACGATTACCAGCGGGGCGTTTCCTTCGCTGATCTATGATTA
>Ga0194062_1000375_pt1 | contig 18612 bp, 17 predicted proteins | sample SepL2225m_MetaG_FD_155481 | JGI IMG/M metagenome (GOLD analysis project Ga0194062, IMG submission 155481) | Anoxic zone freshwater microbial communities from boreal shield lake in IISD Experimental Lakes Area, Ontario, Canada - Sep2016-L224-25m | ecosystem: Environmental > Aquatic > Freshwater >... | reverse complement strand
CGTGTTAAAGGCGGCAGGCGGCATCCTGAGGGTCACCAGTGCCAATATTAGCGGATCGCCTGCGGCACGGACGGTCACCGCCGCTCTGGAGGCATTGGGGGACAGCGTGGCTCTGGCCTTGGATGCGGGACCAGCCGGGTTGGGAGTGGAAAGTACGGTCGTGGATGCCGCCGGTGCCGTTCCCGTGATCCTCCGGCAGGGCGCCCTTTCCCGTGAGGCAGTCATGGCGCGACCCTTGGTTCTTTTTGTCTGCACCGGCAATACCTGCCGCAGTCCCATGGCGGCAGTTCTGGCACGGCATTGGTTGGGGGAAAAATCAGAGTGGGAGGTAGACTCGGCGGGGGTGTCGGCTATTCCGGGCCAGCGGGCCAGTGAAGGTGCGATCGATGTAATGGTTGAGAAAAAACTGGATCTTGAGGATCACCGGAGCCAACCTCTGACCCAAGCTCGGATTGACGCTGCCGATCTGGTTGTGGTAATGACGGAAGCTCACAAACGCGCGGTCATCCTTCGTTTCCCCTGTGTGGCGGGGCGGGTTGTGATGCTCAATGATTTCAGTGCGCGCCATCAGGGGGAGGATGTTCCGGATCCCTTTGGAATGAAGGCCGATGTTTATCGGACCATTCGCGACGAGATTGAAGCGGCCATGCCGGAATTGGTGATGCGGTTGCGTGGATTGTACAGACCGGAAAACAGAGTTGAGGAAGGATTGCGACAATGAGAATGGCGATTGGTGCGGATCACGGCGGGTTTGAACTCAAGGAAGCCCTGAAAAAGGTCATGAAAAAGCAGGGCATCGTTGTCGAGGATGTCGGCTGCGACAGCTCGGCAGCCGTGGATTATCCCGATTATGCCCGCATGGTCGCCGAGATGGTGTCGGAGGGACTTGTGGCCCAGGGTGTGTTGATTTGCCGGACGGGAATCGGAATGAGCATGGCCGCCAATAAATTTCCGCGGGTGCGTGCCGCCTTGTGCCTGACTCCGGAGATGGCGCAGACGACCCGGCTTCATAATGATGCGAATGTGCTGGTGCTGGGGAGCGATCTGGTGAAACCGGATCAGGCGGAATCCATTTTCTCGGCGTGGCTCAAGCAGCCGTTCGCGGGTGAGGACCGGCATCAGCGGCGCGTTGACAAGATGGGCGCCATGGGCGGTGCGGCCGTGGAAGTGGCCTCAGTATCGGCCGTGGATTCCGAGATTTACAACGCCATTAAGCATGAGGAGGAGCGCGAACTCAGGACAATCGACCTTATTGCCTCGGAGAATTACACCAGCCGGGCCATTCGCGAGGCGCAGGGCTCGGTGATGACCAACAAGTACGCCGAGGGCTACCCCGGTAAGCGCTATTATGCCGGGTGTGAGTTTGTGGATGTGGCCGAACAGCTTGCCATTGATCGGGCCAAGGTCTTGTTCGGAGCCGAACACGCCAATGTGCAGCCGCATTGCGGCAGTTCCGCCAACATGGCGGTGTATTTTTCGGCCCTGCAGGCAGGGGATACCATTCTGGCCATGAGTCTCGCCCATGGCGGTCACCTGACACACGGCCACAAGGTCAATTTCTCCGGCCGTTTTTTCAAGATCGTGCCTTATGGGGTCAGTCAAAAAACGGAAATGATCGACTATGATGAGCTCGCGGCTCTTGCGGTCCAGAGCAAGCCGAAACTGGTCGTGGCCGGTGCGAGTGCGTATCCGCGGGTTTTGGATTTCAAGCGGCTACGTGAGATTGCCGACAGCGTGGGGGCTCTGCTCATGGTGGATATGGCCCACATTGCCGGTCTGATTGCCGCTGGCGTGCATCCCAGTCCGGTTCCCTATGCCGATTTTGTCACCACGACCACGCATAAAACCCTTCGAGGTCCGCGTAGCGGCATGGTGCTCTGCAAGGCCAAGTATGCCCAGGAACTGGACAAACAGGTTTTCCCCGGACTTCAGGGCGGACCCCTGATGCACACTATTGCCGCCAAGGCGATCTGCTTCAAGGAGGCCATGGCGCCTGAGTTCAAGGTGTACCAGAAGCAGGTGGTGAAGAATGCCCAGGTGCTGGCAGCCTATCTGGCCAAACACGGCATGCGAATTGTGTCGGGTGGGACCGACAACCATCTCATGCTGGTGGATCTGACCCCGCTCGGGACGACCGGAAAGGATGCGTCCTGCGCCCTGGAGAAGGCCGGGATCATTGTGAACAAGAATGCGATTCCGTTTGATACCCGCCCGCCGGCCGTGACATCCGGGGTGCGTATCGGCACACCGGCTGTCACCACCCGTGGCATGAAGGAAGCCGAGATGGAACGGCTCGGCGGTTGGATTGTGGACGCGGTTAAGTATCAGGCCGATGAGGCGGCTCTGGCCAGGATCAAGGCGGATGTGGTGGCAACAGCGGTGAAGTTTTCGATTCCATAATGGGGTGGTATGATTCTTCGCGATCTGACTTCTGGCGAGATGGCGGCCGTCGAGAAAATTGGCGCAGCGCACGTTTATGAGCCGGGTCAGGTCATTCTTCATGAGGGTGAGGCAGGGTGTTCGTTTTTTCTGATCCTGGATGGCCGGGTGGAAGTACGCAAGGCCATTGGGATCAACAAGCACAAGAAGCTGGTTGAGTTGGGTCCTCTTGATATTTTCGGGGAAGTCTGTTTCCTGGGGGTGGAGTCCCGTTCCGCGAGTGTGCTGACCCTGGAGCGAACCCATGTCATGGAATTTTCGCGGGTCGAGTTCGAAAAGTTGATTGCCATTCGTCCTTCGATTGGACTGAAGTTATATCGAAGCATTGCCCGCGAACTGGCACAGCGATTATCCAAGGTGGATGGGGAGCTCAAGGATGCCATTATCTGGGCGCTGGGTGACCTTAAGACCTCAGTCGATCCGACCGTGGTGAATTCACGAAAGCTGTCCGTTCTTCCCCCGCCATCCTCCGGCGTCCCTGCCAGAGTTCTTGTGGACTAAGCGGTGTCTACTTGATCAGGCGGCGGCGCATGAGGCGCAGGGCCAGGGGGACCAGGAGAGCCGTTGCTGCCAGCAGGTATCCGCCGGACACCAGGATGTTCATCCATGAAATGGTTCCCAGGCACAGATTTCGGGCGAGCGAGACGAGGTGTGTCAGGGGGAGCGCCCAGGCCACGCTTTGCGCCCAGTCGGGTAGATTCTCAAGCGGAAAGAAGGTGCCGCTGAAGAGATACATCGGCGTGATAAGCAGGAAGATCGGCAGGTTGAACATGTCGATGCTCTTCACGAATGCGGTGAAGAGCATGCCAATGGCGCCGAACAGAAGGCCGCCCAGAAAGGCGAGGGGTAGCAGGCCGAGTCCGGTCGGATAATGTACCAGACCGAAAAGACTCAGGACGGTGACCATGATCGTGGCAGCCATCAGGGATTTTGTCGCCCCCCACATGATCTCCCCGGCAATGATTTCATCCACCGAGAGCGGCGTGGCCCGGATCGCGTCATAGGTTTTCTGGTAGTACATGCGGACGAACGATGAGAACGAGTTCTCCATGAATGCCGTATACATGATGTTGGTTGCAATGATGGCTGGAGCCATGAACACCACATAGGTGAGCGTATGCCCTTCGTACTGGATTTCAGGAATGAGGATCCTGAAGCCGAACCCCAGCGAGGTGATGTAGAGGATCGGCTCCAGAAGCGGGGTCATGAAGCCGATAAGCCAGGATTTTCGGGTGACCAGCCAGTCGCGCCGCCAGACCCGCAGGAGCCTCCAGGAAAGTTGTGGCGCAGACTGGCTCATTCGCGCAACTCCCGTCCGGTCAATTTCAGGAACACGTCTTCCAGCGTTCCCATGCGGAGGATGCAGTTGTCCTGGCAGTAGGTCTTTGTGATTTCGTGGTAAATATCCTCGTCATCCTTGCAATAGATCAGCATACGGTGTCCGAGGTCTTCGTGCTCGAGGGCGCGCTCGGTCACGAATCGGCGGAGCCCCTCGCAGACGGGACTGCTTTCAATGATCTGCTTGCCAACAAATTGGGCGACGAGATCGCGCGGCCTGCCCTCGACCAGGATTTTGCCGTGATCCACGATGATGAGCCGGTCGCAGAGCTGCGCCGCTTCCTCCATGTAATGTGTAGTCAGGATAATGGTGACACCCTGTTTTTTGAGGCGGGCCAGCTTCTCCCAGAGTTGATGACGGGTTTGCGGGTCGAGGCCGGTTGTGGGCTCGTCCAGGATCAGCAGGTCGGGTTCGTTGATCAGGGCGCGCGCGATGGCCAGCCGTCGCATCATGCCGCCGGAGAGTTCCCGCACACTCGCCTTTTCCTTGTTTTCCAGGCCGAAAAATTCCAACAGCCTGTTGGCCCGTTCCCGGGCGACGTTACGGGGAATGCCAAAGAAACCGGCGAAGATCTCAAGGTTGTCGCGCACCGACATTTCCTCGTCCAGGCTGTCTTCCTGGTGGCAAACGCCGAGGCGGGCCCGCACATCGCGCCATCCGGTGGTGATGTCGTGACCAAAAACACGGAGGGATCCCCCGCTGAGGGGTGAAAAGCCGTAGATCATGCGGATTGTGGAGGTTTTTCCGGCGCCGTTGGGGCCGAGCAGGCCAAATAGTTCCCCTCGCTTCACGTCAAACGAGATCCCATCCACGGCGGTGAAGGTGCCGTAGCGTTTTTGAACCTCGCGGACTTCTATGACGTTGTCGCTCATGGGGTGTAAATCAGCGGTTATTATTGGCATTGCGGCCTTGTGGGTCAAGCGGCGTTATGAGAAGAATGAACGACATGAGGGGCAAGAAAAAACCAAAACGGCCGTCGATGGTGCGAGAGATCGATATGCACGGCTTGCGTGTGGAGGAAATGTTGCCTCGTCTCGACCAGTTTTTAAGCGATGCGATGCTGGAGGGGGTGCCGGAAGTCCGCATTATCCACGGGCATGGCACCGGAGCGCTTCGCAAGGCCATTCACCAGCGCCTTTCAACCATTGGCATCCGACAGTTCCGGCTTGGCGAACCCGGCCAGACCCCGGGCGGCGATGGCGTGACTATTGTGTCGCTTTAGTTCGGGGTGGGTACGAAGGATAGTAAATGGAGGCGCGGATCGGATTCGAACCGATGTACGAGGTTTTGCAGACCCCTGCCTGGCCACTTGGCTACCGCGCCCTGTAAAAAATAATAACCGCCGCACGGAGGCGGCGGCAAACTGATTTGATTCAGTTTTACTTCTTCGTCTTCGCCTTGGCCGCATTCTTTTTGACAACCGCTTTTGCGGTGTCAATCTTGCGCTGAATCTGACGAGTACGACGTTTACGTTTGGCTCTTGCTCTAAGTTGTTGTCCCATAATGGGGGGGGTAAATATCAAAATCAGACCCCCTCCGTCAAGGGTTGATATTCCCCTGTTTTTCCTATTAACTTCGTCCCAATGGATCAGACCCCTCATAAAGTCATGCGTTCCTGCGGTGAGTGTTGCACGCGGCTGGTGGATTTTGGCGTTACGTTGCGCGGGTCCCGTGTATTGGAGCAGATCCGGTTGCACATGCATTGCGGGGAGCTGACCGCCCTGATCGGGCCCAATGGCGCGGGGAAGACGACGCTGCTTCGGGCAATGGTAGGGGAATTGCCCCACACCGGCTCCCTGCGCTTTATCCATCACGGTAATATTGAGACCACGAAGCCCCTACGGATCGGGTATGTGCCTCAGAAATTGGAGTTGGATCGCACCTCGCCGACCACGGTGATGGATTTGTTCGCGGGCGCCTTGACCCGGTGGCCGCTTTGGGTGGGAACCCGCAAGGCGGTGGCCTGTGAGGCACAAGCGAAACTGGAATTGGTCGGAGCGGAAGCTCTTCTGGATCGCCGTATTTCGGAGATTTCGGTGGGACAGCTCCAGCGGGTGCTCCTGGCGCTGGCGCTCACTCCGGTGCCGGAACTGCTCCTGCTGGATGAGCCCGTCGCGGCGCTTGATCAGGGCGGCATGGAACGGTTCTATCAGACCGTATCCAAAATGCGGACGGAATATGATCTATCGATTCTCCTGGTGTCCCATGACCTAACGGCGGCGGCCCAGTTTTCAGACCGGATGATCCTGCTGAACCGGACGGTGTTGTGTGAGGGTGCTCCGAAGGAGGTTCTATTGAATCCCCTGATCCGACAGACCTTTGGATTCGGGTTTACCGAGCAGGAGATAGACGGGCGGCGTCCCCTCTTCAAGCAACTTGAGCACGAGCAGTGCGTCCTGCAGACGGGGGAGACATGATGAGCCTCTGGCATACCTTGCTCCTGAATCTTCCTTTTGAATGGGCGCAGTATGACTTCATGCACAATGCGCTTCTGTCGGTGCTGCTGGTCTCGCCCTTGCTGGCTCTACTGGGGTGTCTGGTGATCAACAACCAGATGGCGTTTTTTTCCGAGGCGATGGGCCATTCGGCCCTGACCGGCCTGGCGCTGGGGGCGTTACTCGGGATTGCCGATCCCACAGCGACCATTGTTGGATTTGCGGTGGTGCTGGCGGTGGCGATGGTGTTGATGCGCCGATACAGTGCCGTTCCGCCGGACACGAGTATTGCTCTGGTCATGGCGTTCGTGGTGGCGCTGGGTGTGGTGTTGCTGTCGCGCGGCGGTGGTTTTGCCCGGTATTCCCGGTATCTCATTGGCGACATCCTGACTATTACCCCGGGTGAGCTGGGGGTATTGGCCGTGGTATCGGGCGGGGTGGCCGTGCTGTGGGTGTTTTTGTTCAATGCCCTGTTCTTTGTGAGTCTGAACCGGTCACTGGCGGCCAGTCGCGGATTTCCGGCGGGGATATTGGAGGCAGTGTTTTCGGTGCTGGTGGCCGTTGTCGTCTCGGTAAGCATTCCGTGGGTGGGGCTTCTGGTTATTAATTCCATGCTCATCCTGCCCGCGGCCACCGCGCGGAATCTGGCCCGGAACACCCGTGGGTATGTTCTCGGCGCGGTGGCGGTCAGCCTTCTTTCCGGAGTGATTGGCCTGGTCTGTTCCTACTATTGGAACACCGCGACCGGCGCAACCATCGTCCTCTGGGCGTGTGGCTTCTTTGCCCTCTCCCTGACCGTGCGGAGGCGGTAGCAGGAAACTGCGGCGTTGACGGCGGGCGGGGGGATTGCCAGTATTCCCGCCATGACAGAGCCCCATCAAATTCTGGACATTCAGCAGCAGTTGGTGAACAGCGAGGCTTCACCGATGCGCAAGTACCTCTCCCTCGTGATCGGGAGGGGAAGCTGGCTTTCGTTGCTGAAGTACGAGGTGATCATTCTTCTCTGCTCAACCGTTCCGGGTGCGCTGGGATTGGCCTTGCGTAAAGTTCTCTATCCCAGACTGCTCGGTAGGTGCGGGCGGAATGTGGTGTTCGGCGCGAATGTGGTCTTGCGCCACCCGAAAAAAATCGTCATCGGCGACAACGTGGTCATTGACGACAACTGCCTTCTGGATGCGAAGGGTGAGTCCAATACCGGGATCACGATCGGCTCCGGGGTCTTCATAGGGCGCAACACCATCCTTCACTGCAAGAACGGCGACATCCTGATCGGGGACGATGTGAATATCGGCTTCAATTGCGATATCGCCTCGTCGAACAAGGTAGAGATCGGCCGGAAAACCCTGATTGCCGCCTATAGCTACATTGTCGGTGGCGGGCATGACTTTTCAAAGACCGATGCCTCGGTCATGGATCAGAAGCGGATTGCCAAGGGGATTATCATCGGGGCCGAGGTGTGGATTGGCGCCGGGGTGATTGTCCAGGATGGTTGTACCATCGGCGAGAGCACTATTGTGGGTGCCGGAGCCGTGGTGAACGAGGACTTGCCCGCCAAAGTGATCGCCGTCGGCCTTCCTGCCCGCGTGCTTAGGAGTAGGGAATAAGAAGAGGGTTCAGGGTTCAGTGTGTGCGGATCCTGATTCCCGAACCCTGAACCCTTAATCCCGACCTAATACGTCCGACCTAGCTTCGTGCGGATCTTGTAGAGCATGATGCCCCAGAGGTAGACGAAGAACCCGATTTCCCCGCTGCTCATCTTGAGTCGGAAGATATGGGTGTAGCCCTTAAAGCCCCGATAGATCAGGTTGAACAGAATATTGCCCGGCCACTTGATCAGGCGGCGTGAGAGCGGGATTAGGGAGGGGAACTCGATGCACAACGAGAAGAATTTGTGCAGGTTCTCAAATTCACGCTTGGTCTCGCCCTTGTTGATGGGGGACTCCACCTGATAGGACTCATGTTGCTTGTGTGACGGGTCGAGATATCCCTTCTCAATGCAGTAGTGGTAAAGCTCGGTGCGCGGATAAGGCTGGAAGATCGAGGCCCACGCATAGGCCGGCTTCACCCGGGTGTTGACCTGAATGGTCTCATACGCATTCTCAATCGTCTCGTCGGGTAGACCCACCATGTTCTGGGTCATGATCGAGATGCCGTACTTGTGGAACAGATCCGCCGCCTCGATGATCTTGGCGTTGCTCATGTCGCGCTTCAGCACCAGCTTCCGGAGTTCCTCGTTTCCGCTTTCGACGCCCATGGCGATAGTGACGCAGTTGGCCTTCTTGAGTGACTGAACCACTTCCTCGTTTACCAGATTCGCGCGGACGTAACAGATCATGGGCAGGCCTACGCGCTTGCTATACACTTCAGCAAATTGCTTGAGCCAGACCCGGTTCATGATGAACAGGTCGTCATGGAAATAAACAATCTTGAGGGGGTAGTGCTTGCGAACCTCTTCCAGTTCCTGAACCACGTTCTCCACGCTGCGCAAACGGCAATACTGGGTCTCCCCAGCCTCTTCGCGGTACATTTTCTTCAGCTTGCGGTTGAAGCAATAGGTGCAGTCGTAGGGGCACCCGCGCCCGGCCAGGAAATGCTTCACGCTGCTGTGGGCGTAGGCGTAATACTTCAGGAACGAGGCCCGGTCGGGGAACGGCAGGCTGTCCAGGTCGTGGATCAGTGGGACGATCGGGTTCTTGACGACCTGTCCGTCCTTTTTGACCCAGAGATTCGGGATGGTGGAGATATCGCCGTCGGCTTGAAGGGTGTCGAGCAGTTTGACAATGGCGTCATCGCCTTCCCCGCGGCAAATGATGTCCACTTCCGGTTCATCAATGATTTCAGGGAAGAAGGTGGGGTGCGGGCCGCCGAGGATCGAGATGAAATTCGTGTGTTTGCGAAGACGGCGGATCAATTCCAGGTAATAGGGTTCAGCGCCGCTGGTCACGGAGAAACCGATGACATCGGGCTTGAAGTCGGCCACGGCCTTGAACAGGTTCGGTTCCAGGTTGGTCAGGAACAGGTCCGATTCGTGCCCGTGTTTTTTGACATTGGCGATCAGGCACATGATCCCCATGGGATCCGTGATATCGAGCGAGGCCGTTTTATAGACAAACAAACACTTCATTGGTATAAGCCCATTTGATTTCCGTGAATGTTTGACGATAGCGATTCTGGATTACGGCAACAAGAGAAATGAACAAAATCACCATTCTTCATCTGTGTGAACACTTTGGCGACAAGCAGGTCTCCTTTCACGGGGTGTCGCGCCTGTTTGAGCTGTGGATCCCCGCCTTCGACAAAAGCCGGTTCCGGGTTCTGCTGTGCAGTCGCAAGGGGCCCAGTGAATTGGCTGACCAGCGGTTGAAGGCGGCGGGCATCGCGCCGCTCTATCTCGGCTATGGCAAGATGGATCCCCGCAATCTGTTCAAGCTCATTGCGCTGATGCGGCGTGAGAAGGTGGATGTGCTGCATGCCCACGGGTACGGCGCCTGCACCTGGGGTCGGATCGCCGGCATCCTGCTCCGCAAGCCGGTGATTGTGCACGAGCATTGCAATTACGGGACTGTCCCCGTTTTCCAGCGTCCGGTGGAATGGGTGCTGGGCCATTTCACCCGCCATGCCTACGCCGTTTCCGAGTCCACTCGCCAGTTCACCATCGAGAAACGCTATATCCCTGCCGACAAGGTGGAGACGATATACAGCGGGATCCCCCTCGACCAGATTCGCCAGGCTGAGCCCGGTTGGGTTCAGTCGTTCCGGCGGGAACAGGGACGTAAGCCTGATGACAAGATCCTGGGTGTGGTCGGGCGACTGGAAAGCCACAAGGGTCACCTCGACGCCTTCAAGGCACTTCAGTTAATCCTGAAAGAGCGGTCCGATGTCTTTCTCTGGGTTCTGGGCAATGGCCGGTACGAGGAGACGTTGCTGCAGTGGGTCAAGGACAACGCCCTGACGGACCGGATTACCTTTCTGGGGTATCGCTCCGATGTGGTCAAGGTGATCCAGTGCCTGGACGTCCAGCTATTCCCAAGCCATCAGGAAGGCACCCCCAGCACTCTTTTCGAGGGTATGGCGGTGGGGAATGTTTGTGTTGCGTCCACGGCCGATGGGCAGGGCGAAATTCTGCGGGATGGGGAGGATGCCCTGTTGTTTGAGCCCGGCGATATTGCGGCGCTGGCCCGCCTGACACTCAAGGTGCTGGCTGATCCGTATCAGGCCCGCCGCCTGCGACTGGGCGCCCTTTCCCGGATCAAGAATTTCGACATGAAACGGTGTCTTGAAGTCATGGAGCGGAAGTACGAGGGCTTGACCTCCACGCCGCCTTCTAGCACGGTGGTGCCATGAACAGCCTTCTTCATGATGAGGCGCAAGAAACACAACCCGGCACTGTTCATGTCACCTCGTATGCGCTCCTTCTAATTTTTGTTCTTCTGGCGGCGGGCATCATCACGCTGAGCTATCTCTACTATCAGTCTTTCAAGGCGAATTATCGCAGGGAATACGAGAAACAGCTTTCGGCGATTGCCGAGCTTAAGGTCGGTGAATTGACGCAGTGGCGCACCGAACGCTGGGGAGACGCCGCCATCCTCTTGAATAACGCGGCCTTCTCGTCCTTGGTGCGGCGTTACTTTGAGAATCCGGAAGCGCCGGAAGCTTCGGAACAACTCAGGGAGTGGCTCGGAAAATACCAGACCGCGTTTCAGTACGACCAGATTGTCCTTTTGGACGCGCGCGGGATCCTGCGGATGACAATTCCCGCGAACCTGACGAACCTGACCTCTGTCATTTCGCGGCGCCTTCCTGAGGTTCTTCAGTCGGATCAGGTGACGTTTCAGGACTTCTATCGGGACGAAACCGATCACGGCGTCTATCTGGCTATTCTTATTCCCATTTTGCAGGGACTAGGCTCCAATCGACTGCTGGGTGCGCTGGTTTTCCGGATTAATCCGGAAACCTACCTGTATCCCTTCATTAAGCGGTGGCCGACCCCCAGTTTGACGGCCGAGACCCTGCTGGTTCGTCGGGATGGCAACGAGGCTGTTTTCCTGAACGAACTCCGGTTTGCGACGAATACCGCATTGAATCTGCGCATGCCTTTGGATCGTGTCACATTACCCGGAGCTCAGGCCGCTCTGGGTCGAGAGGGAATCATGGAGGGCGTTGATTACCGGGGCGTTCCGGTGGTGGCGGCCCTGCGCACCATTCCGGATTCGCCGTGGTCGCTGGTTGCCCGAGTCAACACTACGGAAGTGTATGCGGCGGTTCAAGAACGGCGCTGGCTCGTGATTGGTATAATGACGGTTTTATTGTTCAGCGCGGGAGCCTGTGTGGGCTTGATCTGGCGGCAGCAGCGGGTGCGGTTCTACCGGGAGCGGGCGAAGTTGTCGACGGAGCTTGCGCAAAGTGCGAAGGAGCTTCAGGAGAAGAATGCCGAACTGGAACGATTCCTTTATACGGCCTCCCATGACCTGAAGAGTCCGGTTGTGACCGTCAGAACCTTTTTGGGCTATCTGGGGAAGGACATTGCTTCGGGTGACACTGGGCGGATCGAGAAAGACATTCAGTTCATCCGCTCCGCCACGGACACGATGGCCCGGCTTCTTGATGATCTCCTGGATATTTCGCGCGTCGGACGCGTCATCGTCCTGCCGGTGCGCGTCACCTTGCAGGGGCTGGTAGATGATGCCCTAGGCGCCGTGGCGGGCCGTCTTGCCTCACAAGGAGTGGCGCTGACGGTGAATGATCCTGAGGTGATAGTGTTCGGGGACCGGGTCCGGCTTGCGGAGCTCTTTCAGAACCTGATCGATAATGCCGTCAAATTCATGGAAGACCAGAAAGAGCCGCGCATTGAGATTGGTGTGGAGAGACGGGGTGCGGAAACCGTATTCTTTGTGCGCGACAACGGCGGTGGCATTGATCCGCGTTACCATGAGAAGGTGTTTGGTCTGTTTGAGAAGCTCGATCCAAGGGCCGAGGGAAGTGGCATGGGGTTGGCCCTCGTCAAGCGGATCGTGGAGTTATATGATGGCCGGATATGGGTGGAATCGAAGGGGTTGGGGCAGGGCGCGTGTTTTTATTTCACGTTGCCCGCAGCGATTGAAAGCATTAATAAGGGAGCATGATTATGAAAGGTGAACCGATCGTCATTCTGCTGGTGGAAGATGATGAGGCCCATGCGGAAATTGCCCGACGGAATTTTGCGGCCAGTCATCTCGCCAACCGCCTGATTCATGTCGCCGACGGCCAGGCGGCCTTGGATTATCTGTATCGCCGGAATGAATTCAGCAATCCCGAAGCCTCGCCGCGACCGGGTATTGTTCTGCTCGACTTGCGCCTGCCGAAGGTGGATGGGTTGGAAGTGCTGAAACTCATCAAGGGCGATCCCGCGCTGGGCAGCATCCCCGTGGTGATCCTGACCACGTCCAAAGCGGAGGCGGACATGGTCAAGGCCTACGATAATCACGCCAACAGTTACCTGGTTAAGCCGGTGGACTTCGCGCAGTTCACTGAACTCATGGAAACCTTCGGGTATTACTGGCTCGCCTGGAATCAATATCCGCATTAACCGGACGCCCTATGACCCAACGCTGCCTACACCTGCTGGTTGTGGATGATGAGGAGGCCCATATTGAGGCCATTCGTCGCGCTTTTGAGGCGGCAGGCGGCGGGGTTGAGATTCAGGCGGTTTCAACCTTGCGGGAATACCGCAGGTCTATTGAGGTTGCCACACCAGACCTCGTGCTGATGGATTTGAATCTACCCGACGGCCGTGCCGTGGAGGTTCTGACGCATCCGCCGGAAGAAGGGGCTTTCCCTATTCTGGTCATGACCTCGTTTGGGAACCAGCAAATTGTGGTGGAGGTGATGAAGGCGGGCGCGCTGGATTATCTGGTCAAGTCGCCTGAGGCGTTTTCCATGCTGCCCCGGATCGTGGAAAGCGCGATCCGGGAGTGGATCCTGTTGAGGGATCGCAAGCAGCTCGAGCAGCAATTATTTCAGGCCCAGAAGATGGAGGCCGTGGGTCGGTTGGCGGGGGGCGTGGCCCACGATTTCAATAACCTGCTGTCCATCATTGTGATGAATGCCGCCGAGTTGAGCGCGCGTAAGGATCTTACCCCGACGCAGGCTGACGAGGTGAATGATATTGCTCTGGCGGCAGAGCGCGGGAGTAATCTCACGCGCCAGTTGCTCGCCTTCAGTCATACACAGGTCCTACAAATGGGCGCCTTGGATCTTAACGAGGTGGTGGTCGGTATCACCAAGATGCTCCATCGGCTCATTGGTGAGGATATTGTGTTGAACTCGCGCCCGATTCCCGGGGAGGCCCACGTGTGGGCGGATCGGAGCATGATCGAGCAGATTCTGCTGAATTTGGCCATCAATTCACGTGATGCCATGCCCGAAGGAGGCCGTCTTGACTTGGAGTTGGACTCTCTTGCCGTCGACGCGGCCAGTGCCGCCGCCCATGCCGTTACGGCTGGCGATTTTGTTTGCCTGACTGTGAGGGATACAGGGTGCGGAATTGCGCCTGAACACCTGCCGCATCTCTTTGAGCCGTTCTACACCACCAAGGCCGTGGGCCGGGGAACAGGCCTGGGGCTTGCCACCGTGCATGGGATTGTGGAGCAGCACCATGGCTGGGTTGAGATTGAAAGCCAGCAGGGGAAGGGAACAATCTGTCATGTTTACCTGCCGAAACTGACTCAGGTGAAGGCGCCTAAGGCCGCCGTACCAGCCCCTGTGGAATTGCGCGGAGGGGGCGAAACCATTCTGGTGGTGGAAGACGATCCCTCTCTGCGTACCCTGGCGGTACGGCTTCTGGAGCAGTACGGGTACCGTGTGTTTGAAGCACCCAATGGGGTGGTGGCGGCCGAGCTGTGGCGCATTCAGGGCGGCGCGATTGATCTTCTGTTGACCGACGTCATCATGCCCGGAGGGGTCTCAGGCGGGAAATTGGCCGAACAATTGCTGAGTGAGAAACCGGGGTTGAAGGTTGTGTTTATGAGCGGCTATCCCGGCGCCGTGGCCAGTCGTGGCGTGACCTTTACGCAAGATATGTGCTTTCTGCAAAAGCCTTTCGCTTCCACAAAGCTGATTCAAATTGTCCGGGATTGCCTGGACAAGGCGTAATCAGTACGCCTGCTTGTTGTCCAGCACATCCTGATTCGTGACCGGTGCCCGGAAGACCCGATAGACCCAGATTTTATAGGCGATGATGATCGGCAGGAAAATGACGGCTACACCGGTCATCACCTTCAGGGTGTACGGACTGGATGACGAGTTAAATGCGGTGAGGCTGTAGAGGGGGTCCAGACTCGAGGGGATCAGGTTCGGGAACAACCCGACCACGCCTGTTGCCACCACCAGAAGGATGGTCAGGGACGATGCCGTGAAGGCAGGGAGGAGTTTCCCCTTGACCAGAAACACCTTGATTCCCAGGAGCGAAAGCACGGCAAGCAGTGGAACCGCCAGAAGTCCGGGATGCGCCAGGAAATTGTCGTACAGGTGTGTGGCCGGATAGGTGTAGGCCAGGAACACCACGGCCACAATCAGCAGGGGAATCCAGGCCGCCGAGGCTGCCGACACGCTGCGGGTCTTAACGGCCCCGGTAGTTTTGACCGAAAGATACAAGCCGCCATGCACCACAAACAGCAGCACGAACAGGAGCCCGGTCACCAGGCCATAGGGATTCAATACGGACACGAGTGAACCGTGGTAGCCGGCGGCATCCATGGGAAGTCCCTTGAATATATTCCCGAAGGTGACGCCGAACAGGAGCGCGGGCAGGAAACTGCTGACCAGCAAGGCACGGTCCCAGATATTTTTCCAGCGCGGATCATCCACCTTGCCCCGGAATTCGAAAGCTACTCCCCGCACAATCAGGGAGAAAAGCAGGAGAAGCAGGGGGGTGTAGAGATAACTGAACATCAGGGCGTAGGTGGTGGGGAAGGCGGCAAATGTGACCCCCCCCGCCGTGATCAGCCACACCTCGTTGCCATCCCAGACCGGACCCAGGGTGTTGATCACCACGCGCCGTTCGATATCGGATCGGGCCACGAAGTTCTGAAGCATGCCGCTGCCAAGGACAAATCCGTCGAGTGCGAAATACACCGCCCACAAGACGCTCCAGAGCACAAACCAGATGACTTGAAATTCCATGTCACACCTTCCGTTTCGCTGTGTTAATCAGACTGGACACGTCGCTGTCCGGCCCCTTGCGGGCAAATTTCATCAGGAGATAGATATCGATGGCGCCCAACAGGCCGTAGAGCAGGACGAATCCAATCAGCGAGCCGACGACCTGTCCGAGGGTGATGGACTTTGAAATGCCGTCTGAGGTCTTCATGATACCGTACACGATCCAGGGTTGGCGTCCCATTTCCGCCACGATCCAGCCGAACTGGTTGGCCAGGTAGGGCAGGGGGATGGTGAACACCAGTAGTTTAAGAAAGAGAGGATATCGCTCCAGGAGGTCGTAACGGGATAGAACCACAGCCAGAAAAGCCAGAAGCGAGAAAAGCATGCCGAGGCCGATCATGAGCCTGAAGCTGAGAAAAACCGGCATCACGGGCGGGCGCTCGTCCTTGGGGAAGTCTTTCAGTCCCTTGATTTCACCATTCAGGGAGTGGGTGGCCAGAATGCTCAGAAGGCCGGGTACTTTGATATACTCGAAATAATTCCGCTCGTTGTCGGTGTCCGGGAGCTGAAGGAGGCTGATCCAGACAGTATTCTGGGTGTCCCAAAGCGCTTCCATGGCGGCGAGTTTGGCGGGCTGAGTTTTCCCAACCTCCACGGCATGGATATCGCCCGTAAGTCCGGACAGGACCACGGAAACCAGGCCGAAGAGGGCCGCCATCTTAAAGGAGGTCTTGAAGAAGGTGGTTTCATTCTTGCGGAGCAGGTGCCAGGCGGAGATGCCGAGTACAAAGAAGGCGGCCACGACATAGGCTGAACTGATCTGGTGCGCAAACTTGAGCCAGCCGTTCGGGTTGAAGGTCACAGCCAGAAAGTCCACCATTTCTGCGCGTCCGTTCCGAAGCACATAGCCGACGGGGTGCTGCATCCAGCCATTGGCAAGCAGGATCCAGAGTCCAGACAGATTGGTCGCAAAAGCCACCAGACAGATGGACACGGCATGGGCTTTCCGGGAGATCTTGTTCCAGCCGAAAACCCAGACGCCGATGAAAACCGATTCGAGGAAGAAAGAGGTCGTCGCTTCAATGGCCAGCGGAGCCCCGAAGATATCGCCTACATAGCGGGAATATTCCGCCCAGTTCATGCCGAACTGGAATTCCATCGTGATACCGGTGACAACACCCAGGGCAAAATTGATGAGAAACAGCTTGCCCCAGAACTTGGTCATCCTGAGGTAGAGTTCATTGCCCGTGCGCCCGTACTTGACTTCCATGGTCGCCACCAGGACCGATAACCCCAGCGTCAGCGGCACGAAAATAAAATGAAAGGCACAAGTCAGGGCGAATTGCAAACGACTTAAGCTGACAACATCCATGGTATTCTCCTTATCTTAATAAACCTCTCATAATAATCAGGGTAGGGAGGCCTCTCCGAGGCCTCCGCGGACGGCTCGGAGAGCCGTCCCTACCCTACAAGGACATTATGTTTCCACTACCAGCACTTCGCCCTCTCGCAGGATGACTTGGGACAGTGTGATGCCGAGTTCGGTTTCGTAGCGTTTCACCAGGCGCAGTTCCGCTTCTGTCATCAGAGAAATAGCGTGCCCCCTGGCGCCGGCGCGGGCGGTACGGCCCACGCGGTGGAGGTAGGCTTTGCTTTCGGTGGGGACATCCACGTTGAAGATGTGGGTGACGTCCGCGATGTCCAGGCCCCGGGCGGCGATGTCCGAGGCGATCAGAATCCGGGTGTCGCCCTTCCGGAAATCGTCCATGGCCTTTTTCCGTTCGCTCTTGTCATAGGCGCCGTGGAGGTCGGAGGCGGGCAGTTTATGAAAGGACAGTTTGCCTGCAATCAGTTCGGCTTTTTCGTTCCGGTGGACAAAGACGATGGCCCGGGCCGGATTCAGCGCGTGAATCAGCTTACGCAGCAACTCCGGTTTATCCCGCTCCTCGCACACAAGGTAGTGATGCTCGATATTGGGGTTCACGGGCGCGGCCCCGGCCCGGATCATGACGAGGTCCTCGGTCAGGGTGTTGGCTGCCGCCGTTGCCGTGGTGTGCTCGGTGGCGGAAACAAAAATCACCTGGCGAGTCCGGGGCGTGGAATAGAGGATGTTTCGGACGGATACCAGCGAGTCGTCGGACAGCAACCGGTCGGCCTCGTCAACCACCACGCTCCGTACGGCCTGAGATTTAAGTTTTTTCATGATGATCAGATCCCGCACCCGGCCGGGTGAGCCGATGACCAGATGTGGTTTCTTTTTCAACTTCTCCAGTTGACGGGGAATAGCGGTGCCACCGATGAGGAGGACGGTGCGGATGGGAAGGCCTGAATTCTGGACGAGGGTGCCGGCAACGCGCTGGATCTGGATGGCGAGTTCATGGGTAGGCGCGAGGATCATGGCCTGAAGTTCGGAAACGGCGGGGTCGATCCGGCAGAAGAGGGGAAGAAGGTAGGCTAATGTTTTACCGGTACCGGTCTCGGAATTTAGATAGGCATTTTTGCCGGCGAGCAAGTCTGGCAATGCCGCACTCTGGATGGGCATGGGCTCGGTAATGTTCTCTTTGGCCAAGGCGTCCACCAGCGCCGGCAGAATTCCCAATTCGGTAAAAGTCATAGTCGTTTCCTTTTCAAAACGGGGACTATAGCAGAAGGTGGGATTTTTCGACACTATTCGCGCAGTCGTTTATCGGAGTTTCCCGAGTTGGCGACGGGCAAATAGGATATCGACTCGGGCGAGGATGAAATGGGAGACGCGCTCCATGAATTTCTCCCAGAGGGTTCGGGTCCGGGGCCAGGTGGAGCGGTTGATGGTCTGGCAATAGGTCAGATGGTCAGTAAATATCTGGTGCGCCTCATCGGCCAGTCGCCGGTCATCAATGCGGACAAGGCATTCGTAATTGATGTTCAGGCTGCGGGTGTCGAGGTTGGCGGATCCGATATAGACCACATGATCGGCGAGGATCAGCTTGGTGTGCAGGATCTGCGCGTCATACTCGGCAATCCGGATTCCCGCCCGAAGCAGCCGGTGATACAGGGCGCGCCCGGCGAAGCGGGCCAATTTGACATCCGTTTTCCCGGCGGTGATGAGGGTGACATCCCGACCCCTGCGGGCAGCCCGGATCAGAGCACGGCGGATCGGGCGCGGCGGAAGGAAATAAGCCGAGATGATCCGGATGGTGCGGGCCTGTTGAAGGTCGTGAAGCAGGGTAGCCTTGATGGCGCTCCCGTTCTGGCCGGGTCCGCTGGTGAGGAGGGAAGTGC